>Ga0172373_10004201_pt1 | contig 20439 bp, 12 predicted proteins | sample Lak10m_2_FD_114546 | JGI IMG/M metagenome (GOLD analysis project Ga0172373, IMG submission 114546) | Freshwater microbial communities from Kabuno Bay, South-Kivu, Congo - kab_092012_10m | ecosystem: Environmental > Aquatic > Freshwater > Lake | place: Democratic Republic of the Congo...
CGTGCGCACTCCCAGATGGCTGCTCGACGCGGCCGAGTTACGCGCTACCAGGTCAGAAGGCGACAATGTGCAAGGAGCACGCGAGCGCTGGCATGGTCGACGTCGTTCACGCTCACTGCTCTGTGGAAGGGTGCACCACGCGGCCGAGTTACGCGCTTCCAGGTCAGAAGGCGACAATGTGCAAGGAGCACGCGAGCGCGGACATGGTCGACGTCGTCAGCGCTCGCTGTTCAGCGGAAGGGTGCAAGAAGCAGCCGAGCTACGCTCTTCCGGGTCAGAAAAAAACGGTGTGCAAGGAGCATGCAAGCGCAGGCATGGTTGACGTCGTCAGCACTCGCTGCTCTGCAGAAGGGTGCACCACGATTCCAGTCTACGCGCTTCCGGGTCAGAAAAGAACGGTGTGCAAGGAGCACGCGAGCGCGGGCATGGTCGACGTTGTTCACAAGCGCTGCTCTGCGGAAGGGTGCATGAAGCAGCCGAGTTACGCACTTCCGGGTCAGAAAAGAACGGTGTGCAAGGAGCACGCGAACGCGGACATGGTCGACGTTGTTAACAAGCGCTGCTCTGCGGAAGGGTGCACGAAGAACGCGAGCTACGCACTTCCGGGTCATAAAAGAACGGTGTGCAAGGAGCACGCGAGCTCGGACATGGTCGACGTCGTTCACGATCGCTGCTCTGCGGAAGGGTGCACAACGCGGCCGAATTTTGCGCATCCAGGTCAACAGGCGACGATGTGCAAGGAGCATGCAAGCGCAGGCATGGTAAATGTTGTTAAAAGGCGCTGCTCTTCGGAAGGGTGTACAACGAGCTCGTATTACGGCGTCCCAGGTCACGCCACAAACCGATGCGCGCGTCATCGCGAAGCCGGCATGACGACCGCGCCTCGCCGGCGCTGCAACGAGCGAGAATGTAGGCAACTCGCGCTCTTTGGTCCGCTACAGGAAGGCGCACGTCGGTGCGAATTGCATCGTCTGCCTTCTGACGTCGACCACGTGCAGCGTGAATGCGCGTCGTGCAGACTGCCGTGGGTGCTCAACGCGGACGGACTGTGCGAAGACTGCAGCCCTGAAGGACGACAAGTCGTGCACGCCAAGGAGATGGCGGTCAAGGCGTGGCTCGACTGCGACGACTTTCAAGCGATCCTTCAGTGCGAATACGTGCACGACCGCGCCGTCATAGGCGGCTGTTCGCGTCGCCGCCCCGACTTCGTGTGGGACAAAGGCGGCGGCTTCGTCGTCTGCCTCGAGGTGGATGAACATCAGCATGACAGCTATCAGTGCAGCGCATGCGACGGCGGCGCGGTCGTCATCGACGCCGACGTCGTTCGCCTGCAGCCGTCGTTTAGGACCGACGCGCACGCCTGCACGTGCGAATGGCGTCGACTGATGATGATCAAGCAGGATCTCTTCGAGGTTCAGATGCGCGTTCTGCGCTACAACCCCGACAGCTTCACGATGGCGGGGTCGACGTCGAAGGCGCGCGTGGGCGAAGCTAGAAGACGCGCGGCGCTGCTGTCGGCGCTGCGCGACACGTTCGCGCGTCCTTTCTCTCCGGAAGACGCGACCATCAGCGTGCGATACGTCTGCTACGACGGCGTCAACCAGAGTCTGGTCGGTGCTCTTATGAATGTCGTTGAGTGAGTGAGCGCGCGAACTCAGCGAATTCGTGCGTGTGTAAACATTTTTTCAATCAAACACGTTCATGATACAATCAGCATTTAAACGCGCGCGTCGTTTGCAGGAGAACGATCAAGACGAATCGTCAGCTCGTGTACAGTATCCAGTCGCTCTGGACTCAAATGGTCGTCTAGTTTCTGCGTCTCATTGCGCAGTAGAAGCGACGCCGTTTCGCTGTGTTCAGTGCAGCTCAATCATGGTTCTGCGAAATGGATCGGTTCGAGCGGCGCATTTTGCACACAGCAGCGCGTCAAGTGAACGCGTGTGTTCAATCAGCGGCGAAACTGCGAACCATTTGGCCGCCAAAGTTGCTTTGCGAGATGCAGGTAAGATTGTTCATTTTTACACGTCGTGCGCATCTTGTCGAGTTTTGCGTGCAGCCGATGTGATTGTCGATTTCAGCGACGTTCGAAGGGTGCAGTTGGAGTACACGTGTGGTCGTTTTCGCGCCGACGTGGCTGTATTAGCGAGCGAGGATCGTGCTGATCCTTGCGCTGTCCTGGAGGTTCTTGTGACGCATGCGGTGCCTGACGACAAGTGGCGCGATCTGGAGGCAGAGCGATTGATTGAAGTGCGCGCAAGTGACATATTACAATCATTGCGAAGCGATCAGAACGATATCGAGGCTGTACGCATACGCGGCGCCGATCTCGTCTGCACTCGGTGTCGCGAACTGCTGACGACGACTGTAGACTTTGGGAAATATCGCGGTCGCATGCTTTGTGACGTGGAACCCCGCTATCTCATCGATTTTCTGGCTGATTCTCAAGACAGAATCAGAACTTTCATAGAGACAGTCGTCGGCAATGGATGTTGTCGTGCATGCTGTTTGTCGCCAGTCAGTGATTGTTGGTGCGTTCGCGTCGTTGCTGCGAAGACGATGCCAGAACGAGAACGCGTGCTGACAGCATCTCTGCCGAAGATTCGTGAAGGCGTTTTCGAAAGAAGTTTCATCTACGTTCTGTCTAATCATCGAAGAACTCGAGACACGGCGCGAGATCTTCTCAAAATCGTAAGAACGGATCGTGGACTGTGTCTATATTGTGGAGCTTCTCTGTCAGCTCAATGGCATCGTTTGTGTCGTTCTTGTTGGAGAGCAAGTCAAGACAATGTTTTCGACAATATTAACTTTCGCCCGATCGTCAGCCGATCTATCATTGATTCTTTCAAAGTATAGGAGCCTTCTATCTGCACGATCGCGCGCCCGCGGTGCGTGGATGTCATTTAATTCGGAGGTTTTTATTAGTAATTTGATTAAGAAACCGTGAAGCATTTACTCGGCAGCGATGGCTGACGAAGGCGAAAGGCGCGTCCGCTGCAGAATTCACGAAGATGAAGTTTCCGTTCATGATCACGAAGTGCGCGTGCGCGCAATTCTGCAGAGCCTGACGCCGGAGCAGCGCGCGGTCGTGCGCGCCGTTCGCGATCGTCGAGGTCACGTTTCTGTCAACGCCTGTCCGGGTTCGGGCAAAACGACGCTCGTCGTCGCGCTGATCAAGATTCTGCAGCTGCTCGAGCCGCACGCGCGCATTTTTGTCGTCCAATTTAACCGGCAGATGACGACGGAGATTCGCGCGCGCCTTGCCGGCTGTGGGCTCGACGACCAGTGCGTGCGAACACACAGCTCGCTGCACTACCGTTTGCTTCGTCTGAAAGACAACGGCGGCGCACCGTCTGAGCGGCAGGTGCTCGATCTCGCGAAAATGCAGCTGCACGAGACGCCGGGTTCGGTCGGCGAGTTCGACTACGTCATCGTCGACGAGGCGCAGGACTTGAGTGCGGACGACTGGCGCATTCTCGCGCGCCACGTCGCGCGCGTGGGCGTCGACGGTGTGTCGTCCTGCAAAGCGCGCCTGCTTCTCGTCGGCGACGAGCGTCAGTCTATTTACGGCGGACTGCGACGCGCGGACGCGCGCTTTCTCAGTCAGCTGTCGCGACTGCTGCACAACCCGCGCGACCCGGTCCACGGCGTGCGCAGTCTGCAGCTGACCGTCACGCACCGGAATACGCCGCCAATGGTCGACTTCGTCAACCTCGTCGTGCTGCACGCAGCCGATCCCAGCACGCACATGCGCGCGTCCGATCGCGCACTCGAGTCGCACGATCACCGCCCCGTCATCGCCCTGCTGGCGCCGTACAATCGCCAGAAGTCCATGGACAGCGAGAAGCACGCCGTGCTGCACTTTCTGCAGTCCGCGTTCGAGGCCGGCGCGCGACCCGGCGACTGTCTCGTGCTTGCGCCCTCCATCAAAAAACGCTACGGTCAACTTTTGCATGAGCTGGAGTGTGTCGACGTCGGCGCCTTTCGCGACGTCTCTTTGCGCGCCTTCGACGCCGAATGTGGCGAAATTGACGAAATGCATCACGTGCGATTCGCCACCTTTCACCGCGTAAAAGGACTCGAGGCGCGCTTCGTGCTCGTGTTTGGCGTGGACGACGCGTACACGGCATTTTACGACACCGACACGCCGCTGCACGAGACGCCGCCCGCGCTTTTCGTCGCGCTGACCCGTGCGAAGGAGCAGCTATTTTTTTACGCCAACTCTTCCAGTGAAGCTCCTCCCAGTTTCAGCCTGCAGGCTCTGAACGAGCTCGCGCGCGACGCCCGCCGACTGTGCGTGCGCAAGCTGATTGACGAAGAATGGATTGCGCTTGAATCATACGAAATCAATGTGCAGGGCGCGTACGGACGTGACATCGACAAGGACAAGCCTCAGCCCGTTTGCGTGACGGAACTTCTAGATAACGCCAACGAGTGCGACTTTGAGCGCGCGCTACAGCACGTCGAGACCATCACGCGCGCTCTGCAACAAGGACGATGCTGCAAGCACGATCTTAAAGCTTTGCGCGTCAACGGATGCAGCGTCAGCTTTGCGCGCTCGGCGCTCGTTGGCAAACTGGTCGTCTTGATGTACGAGCGCTATGCATTGCGCAAGACTTGGGCGCAGTGCAGGTCGTTTCGGTATATTGAACTTTCGTTGGATGCGTTGATCTGCAACTCGAAAACCCCTGTGGCGCTGGTCAATAAGCTGCGTGCCAAAGCTTCTCCGAGACTGTATCAGATGAAGTGCGACGATCGTCTGTTCAGCGACGTCGGCGCGCGGGAGGAACATGATTATCTGTTGTGGGTCGCGGCGGTGGCGGAGTCGTCGCACGAGGACGGAGACACGCGGCTGCTGGATGCAGTGCATGCGCTGCGGGGCCTTCCAACGGAGCCGCTGCTCACGATCGAAGGCGCCGTTGACATCGCCGCACGCGTTCAGCTGTTGTTTGACGACTTGGAGCGACGCGAATACACGTTGTCTGGCGTCGAACAGTCGATCGACGCACAACTTCTTGCGATCGCACCGCTGCGATCGCGCAACACCGCTCCGGTCATTTTGCTGCAAGGGCGCGTCGACGCTGTCCTCCTTTCCGGCACTCGAAAGCCTCTGTTTGTAGAATTTAAGCTGAGCGACGGTGGCTCACAGAAGGCGCGCGTGCGCGACGTCATGCAGGTTGCTACGTACGCCGCTATGCATTTGAAACGCGACGGCAGCGTGGATTGCGTCGAGGTCGCTGTCTATTACGTGCTGAGCGGGCGTCTGCACGAGTTCAGCGTCTCGCGCACGGAGGCTGAGCGCAACATTTTACCGGCGCTCGTCATGGCGCGCGCGCGCTGGAGCTCGCAGGACCTTTTCGTTGCGCCGGCCACGCCTGCCCTCGTAGCATGGAGCGCAATGGACTCGCGCGACTCGGATGCCTTCATTTCGCGCGAGCGCGCGTTTCTTTGCGCAGATTACGCATCATCTACCGCGACTCTCGACCACGATTCGGGGTGCACGATCGCGCTGCTTTCGCGCTCAACCCTGAGTAAAAGTATTGTACCTATGCGACTTCGTGTGGAGCGCGTGGGGTCGGAGCGCGTGCTTTATCTGCAGGAACAGGAGCTTCGTCCACAGCTGCTCGTTGTGACGGAGCACGACTGGATGTTGTCTGGCGATGCATTATCTCGTTGCATGGTTGAGCGCCGCGCATCTCTTCAAAGCCGCGTGCTCGGCGCTGACGTTGTGTTTTGTACAGATATGATCAACACCCTGCGCACGCTGATACACGACTGCAATCGCGTGGCCGGCATGAAGGACGACGTGGCGGCGCTGCACTGCGCGCGGAAAATAGACTTTCATGATTTTATTCGAGAAGAACCAGATGCCGAACTCGGCGACGACGTCACGCGCGCCTACGAATCGGTTGAGGCGCTGCGTCGTCTACTGTGCTGCGACCGCGTGCAGTGCGATCGCCTGCCCGCGCCGACCGATCGCGCTGACGCCGACCGTAGCGCAGCAATCCGCTGCATCGAAGACGCGTTATTGCAGACCACTCCGTTCGATCCGCTTTTGCATTCGTATTTCGATCGACTGCACGAATCCCTGCAGCTGTGCACAAACGCCGACGGCGACCGTCTGCTGCTCTTCGTCGACCCAGCTTCTACGCATATCATGTCAACCTACTGGAAAACTACGTTCACGCGCGCGAATCGGTCGCTGATCGACAGGCGCTATCGTGTTCAGTTTCCACATCATCCGTACTACATGTTTGCGTTGTCGAACGATCTTTCGGACGTAGCATGCGCGGCGCTTGCAGTCTGGGAGCGCTGGGCGTTGACGTCATTGTCCGTCGCCTGTTTAACACGCGCGTTCAACGATTGCAGTCTCGATCGCACTGTGCTGCACGTCGACATGTCCTGCATACTGGCGCGCGCCTGTAACATGCGAGGCGACCCTGTCGCCCAAGGTGTGCTGAAAACGCGCGCGACGTCGCGCCGCGACGACATTTTTTTACACAGCCTGTTAAGTTGCGAAGCAGCCGTCGACTTCGATGTCAGTCTGCACTTTGTCGGATTCCGGCTGCTGCCTCCGGTTCCTCTCGCGGGCGGCGCGCAGCAGGTCGACGTCGAACCCGCGCTCATGCTGCTGCCAGCTTCGGCAGCGACAGCGCCATGAAACGAGAATGTTTTAGACGATATTAGCGTTCGACCGATCGTCAGCCGAGCTATCATTGACTCTCTCAAAGTTTAGGAGCCTTCTATCTGCAATCGAGCTACACGCACGACGAAACCGTCGACGACGCTAACGAGGTCTCGTCACTTGATATGTGGTTCGATTTGCTAGCCGCGGCTGTCAACGTCCGCGGGCGCGTGCAACAGCAGCTCGACATCGCCTTCGGACGAGATTTCCGGCTTCGGATCTTCGGTGCGGTTGCCAAATTGTTTTGCGCCGAGCAGATTGCGGATGGTGAAGAAAGCGGCGCATTCGCCGGCGACGACGCGCACGAGCGCGATGTCGACCTGCGTGATGCTGACGACGATCATGAGTGCGCTGCGCAGCGCTTGAAGCAGGTACGTGGCATTTGCAAGCGCCTGCAGCTCGGTGCGCGAAAAATCGCTGATCACCTTCTTGTCCGGGTTGTAGATGCTGAATCCGAGAATGGGGTTTCCGATATCGGCGGCGACCACGTCGACAAACTGCATGACAGCCAGAACAACGAGCATCATCGTGTAACGCGCAGTCGTGTGCACGCGCACGCCGAGCACAAACAGGTTGTCGTGCGGACCGATGTGCAAATAACTACGCGCCGCACCGTCGTCCGAGGCAAACGCAAACACGAGCGCCAGTACGACGGCCAACAATAGAGCGTTCACCAACACGCAATACCGCAGCTTGATATTTTGGCGCATGACTTATCGCCTCCCGTCGCGCACGGGTTGCGGTGTGAAATTGCACCCGGCGTCGTATTGGAGCGGACGTTTTGAGGACCGAAAGGTCCGATGAAACGTCGTGGAAATCGCGACGCTCCGAGCTACTCCAAAGCGACGGGGTCCGGAAGGGTCAGGTTGCGCTGCGCGTGAGAGAATTTAAGTGTCGAAGACACGTGAAATTCTCGAGTAAAACCTGCCATACTGAGCTCGCGCAGCGCCACAGTGACGTGCAAGAGTTTACACGTCGCTTTGGAGTAGCTCGGAGCGTCGCGATTTCCACGACGTTTTTATCGGACCACGTCGCTTTGGAGTAGCTCGGAGCGTCGCGATTTCCACGACGTTTCATCGGACCTTTCGGTCCTCAAAACGTCCGCTCCAATACGACGCAGTATGTATATGACCTTCACGCAAATCTAAGATGAAGAATCGTCGAAATCACGTCGTTCTGAGCTCTTTGGGGGCGACGAGGGTCCTGCGTTCGAATTTATAACATCGGTGTTCTCACTATCTTTGATGATGAGCGCCCAAGTGGCGATGGCGACCGCCTCGGATTTCAGGCTGCGTCGGTCGTGGAGCGTATGCAGCCACCGACCAAATGTCCGTCGTCGGCGTCAACGTACCGATCGGGTCAAACTGATTCAGAACGACGGCTCGCATATCGGATTCGTTGACGAATGTAACGGGAGCGACCAAGCCCAATGCGCGAGAGGTTGCGCTGGTGTTGACGAGCTTGATTTCGGAAGTTCCGGGCATGCGAATTGCAACGGTATCTTCATCCTCCCGCTGTTCGCCACGTACGCGTCGCGCGCTCGGCTCCACGCGATTCAGCAAAGGCCAAATCAAATTTTCCTGTTGTCGTTTCGTCCGCACGTAAATCGGAGTGTGAACCAACACGTCCTGCACATCGATCACATCGCTTAAAGACCGGTCCGCGGGAATCGTCGCATTCTGTACCTGCAACGAAGATGAAGATATGTAGGCAACTTGTAGGTCGCCCTGCGAAACTTGCGACAGGAATCCGAGCTCGGACCCCGTGACGTCCGATCGCACGCGTCCTAAGCAATGACAGGCTGGATTAAATCGGTCATGTATTACTTTAGCTGTTCGTTTGATGGAAAACGGAAAGATGATCAACACCGAGTCTTCGCGATCGTTTGTCAAGAAACTTGTAGCTTGCTGCATCCATCGCCACATTTTCCAGCCTTGCTGCATGGGGCTGTCGACGCGCAACTGATCATCTCGGAACACGTCTTGAACATTTTCACGCGGGACCTGCGCAATCGCCTCGATCAAAACATTGTCGTTGTCAGAAACTCGTGGATGGCGCATCCAAACCTCCTGCAGAGGGGCGTGACGGGCAGGCATGTGCGCAATGATATCCAGCACTCGGAAGTCGTGCTCTCTGGACGGCAATTGATCATAAGGTCGATTCGAATTGAGTTCGATCGGACAGTAAATGTTCGACATTCCGATTACCGGTGCAATAGACCCGCGAAACATCATCGAGGGCTGCGGCACTTCTCCATCCATATCGTAAATATGTCTCCAATTGGTTGTCACTGTTCGCATTTCGACGTGCAGCGACGTCACACCAGCAAAGTTGCCACCAGAAAGCAACAATTCACCCGTGTCGGCTCGACGCACGTAAATCGCCACCGCCAGTTCGGAACAATCTAGCAGCTGTACCACCGGAATATACCATTGCGCGATCGCAGCCAGCGGATTCCGAGCAAACAAGCGCCTCGGAACAAGCAAATTTGGCAATTTTGATAAATACTCCTGTAAACGAGTCTCAATCTCATCCGGCAACCGACGTGTTCGCGCAATCTCTTCCACCTTTGTACTTTTCATGATCACAGGCTCGACGTGAAACATGTAAAAATTTCGGATCTGATCAACGCAGTTTGGATTCTGACAAGCAAAGTCATCTCCAGATTGCACCACCGTCGTCAGCATCCCGGGCGCGCTAGATGGATTGATCAGCAGAACGCGTGCGCCAACCGGTAGCTCTTTCCAATCCTCTGAATAGCGGTTGCTGCTGAGATTTCCACTCAAGATGCGAAATAACTTTGACTTGTCGATCAAATCCACCGTGTACTCGTTCATGATATAAATTGTCGCTTGTTTTTTAATATTCAGTTTGCATGATGCGTCGGGTCGATTGCCGGCGATTCTAAGGCGCAAAGCTAAGCTTAGAACATCGTCGGCAGTAGCTTAGTGGTAGAGCGTCTCGACTAGTTTAACGAGAAGGCGGTGGTTCGATTCCACCCTGTGGCGCTTGCAATGTTTTTTATTGCGCGCGTTTCAAGCATGCTTCGAGTTGCGCTGATGCCCCACGTCACTGTGGCGCTGCGCGAGCTCAGTACGGCAGGTTTTACTCGAGAATTTCACGTGTCTTCGACACGTGAAATTCTCTCACGCGCAGCGCAACCTGACGCAGTGACGTGATCTCCACGTCGCTTTGGAGTAGCTTGGACGTTTCATCTTAGCTACGAGTGTCGGTCCTCAAAACGTCCGCTCCAATACGACGCACGCCCTGTGAGTGTACTCACGTCACTGTGGCGCTGCGCGAGCTCAGTACGGCAGGTTTTACTCGAGAATTTTACGTGTCTTCGACACTTAAATTCTCTCATTCCAACCTGACGCAATTGTCACCGTCAGCCTTTCTGAGCGATGATCTGAACTTGAGCATTCGTCGGTGGTAGCTTAGTGGTAGAGCGTCTCGATGCTAACGAGAATGCGGTGGTTCGATTCCACCCCGCGGCACGTGGTACTATTTTTGTTTGATGCCGCTTTATGATGGATGGTTTTGTTGGAACGACAACACGTAAAATAAAAGCTTCGACATTTGTGCGTCGTGCAGCAACATGTCGGACGCGGAGCGATTCGGTTTCATTTTGCAGGAAATGTTGGAGCATTGGAACAATTCTGACGGCTTCATTGATCGTGACTTTGAGGCGCTGCACAATCAGTTTGCGACGTTGTACGAGCGTTTGAGGCAGCGCGGGCGTCCGGTGGCTTCGACGGTGTTGTTGCGCAGCGTGCGCGGGCGTTCGGCGGCTTCGACGGTGCTTGAGCGCAACGAGCGTGTGCGTCCGGCGTCTTCGACGGCGTTTGTGCGCAACGTGCGCGGGCGTCCGGTGGCGGAGGATGAGCCGGCGCTGTTGGAGGATGAACCGGCGGCGGCGGCGGCGGCGGCGGAGTGGGATCGTCCGGCGGCGGCGGCGGAGTGGGATCGTCCGGCGGCGGCGGCGGAGTGGGATCGTCCGGCGGCGGCGGCGGCGGGTGACGTGCGTCGCGCCCGATTGGCGAACCCGGGAGAGCAGTTTCGCGGACATCAAATGGAGGGCGATCGCGAAGATCAGCAGCGCGGACGTAGACGCATCGGGGAAGGGATGGGCGGAGCATCGATCCTCTTCTAAGGCTCATTCCCTTGACAACGTCACTGCGTCGTATTGGAGCAGACGTTTTGAGGACCGAAAGGTCCGATAAAACGTCGTGGAAATCACGACGCTCCGAGCTACTCCAAAGCGACGTGCGTCGGGGTGCGCTGCGCGTGAGAGGTTTGAGGTTCAGAACGCAAAGCGCCGAGAAAAAATCGAGTAGAACCCCGTCGCTTTGGAGTAGCTCGGAGCGTCGCGATTTCCACGACCTTTTATCGGACCTTTCGGTCCTCAAAAGGTCCGCTCCAATACGACGCCGCCGTACTCAGCCCGCGAAGCGCCACCGTGACGTAGCAGATTAAAGAAGGCCCTCTCGAAAACATGGCGTCGTCTGCGACCCGTAGCATCGCGCCGCCGTGCGACATTGAGCGAGAAGACGCGGTCGAGCTCGTCGGCGTGCCAGCCAGCGTCGTTGCCAATTTCATCACGCGGCGTCCCTACGCAACTGTGTGCGACTACATGAAGCACGCTCTCAGTCTGCCGCTCAGACCGCGCAACATTATCTCGACTGGAACGTACGGAACCGCCGTCGCGCTCACATCCGCCGACGGAAACGTGCGCGCCGTTGCGAAATTCATCATCACATCAGATGATCCTGAAAAAATCAACGAGCCCTACACGACATCGACCGACGAGCAGCGAAGTCCGCTGCGGTCGAGAATCGCGCTTGACGCAAAGAGCGCGGAGCGCGAGGCGCAGCGAACAAATGCAGCTGCGCGAAGTCTGAACACGCTCGCCAACAAAATCGTTCCGAAAGCGATCGACTTCTTCTTTTCTGAGCGCGAGGACGATCCCGATATCGAAAACGCCATCATTCTCATTGAATATGCCGACGGCCAATCCTTGTATCGCGCGATGAATAATATTCGCGATGAGCACGGTGCGGAGCGTCTCATTGACTTTGTGCAGAGAATGGGTGTTGAAATCGGACGCTCTCTGCGAGTCATGCACAACCACGGTATGGTGCACGGCGACTTGAGTGTCAGCAACATTATCGTGCGCCCTGCGGCCAACGCGATTTCGATCATTGACTGGTCGCAGATGGTGCAGGCTGGCGAGGCGCGATCGCCGCAGCAGTGGGCGCGGTTCCGCATCTTTGACGCGCTCGGACCGGCTCGTCATGTGCTTGAAGTGGGCGGACTTCGCGCGCTCGCCGCCTATTTCGCGGGGTTGCAACAGTCGTACCCCGACATCGGCGTTTCTGCCTCCAGCTTCAGTCGCAAAGCACCCTTCCCACTGCGCACCAATGTGTCTTTACACGGAGCTCCATGGGAGCCGCAAGTATCTGCACATCAGTCGCATGGTGACGCCGCAGCGTCTGATCTCGCGGGCGCTCAAACCGACGTCATTAACGACGGCGACGCTCTCAAAGCGATTTGGACCGAGATCTGGAATGAAGCGAGTTTGCAAACGCGACTCGTCGATCGCGACCTGAAGTTTGGCGCCCAAGATCGCGAAGTTCGCGCCGCCATGACGCGGGGGTCGAACGAGCTGCAACTGAAGAGCCCGGTCTTCGAAGCGACGATTTCAAGGTCGGGCGAGTTTTCAATCATTTCGGGAACGACCCCCGATGTCGGAACTGTGTTCACCGGACTCGTCAAGGGCGTGGAGAGTAGATTCACCGTGGAGTCGGTGACGCCGACGGCTCCACACCGGTTGACCGTGAAGGACTTTGGAGCCAAGATTTCCAGTTCGGGTGTCTTCAAGGTTTCGTCCGGGTTGATTCCGTCCTCGGGCACCGTGATTCGGGGCAAGATTGGCGTAAACACGCGCACGTATACTGTTCGAGACGTGACGTTGGGCACCTTCACAGTGGAGGGGTTGTACACCGATGGAGTTCAGTCGACGCCGATCTATTTTACGATCGTGTCGGTGCCTTCGACGACCGACGCGGAAGCGACGGATCCGATCCAGTTCACGGTCCCGAGGATCGGACGCTTGCAGCTCGGCGCGCGACTTCGGCACCCCAACCTGCCAATCGACACGCGCGTGCACAGCATCAGGGGTAACGTGGTTGCCATGACGGAGGCGGCCACCGAGTCCGACGCAAATGCGCTCATCAAAATCGAAACGACGAGACACATTCAGCCAAGGACGGGACGAGAAGACGAATTCCTAGCTGACCTGCATTTCAATCAATACTCTTTCAAAGCTACCATTTCCAACGACGGGTTGTTCACGGTGACAGAGGGTACCACACCGTCTTCGGGCACACCGATTCGCGGCACGATTGGCGAAAACACGCGCACGTTCAAGGTCCGTGAAGTGGATGGCAACACGTTCACCGTTCGGGGGTCGTACACTGATCGAGTTCAGTCGACGCCGATCCAGTTTACGGTTGCGACATGGTACATCACCGTCGCGAGAGGGTTTACGCCCCCGGATGTACATTCGCTGATTTCCGGTAAAATCGACGGCAGGCGCGTCAAGCTGCACGTCGACGACGAGGACGAGAACGGCAACCTTCTACTGCGCGAGGACGTCAGCCCAGATAAATCTACACGTCAAAGGGTGCACATGTGGGTGCTTCCGTACTTTGACGAGCAGGATGAACGCGTACAAAGCGCGATCGATCTGCGCGAGAGTATTGCACAAAAAGATGCAGAATACATTCAATTTTGGAACAGAATGCATAGGTTATCGATCGCTCGCTCCGCGCGAAGAGCTCAAGAAGAGATTGATCGCACGATCGATGAGCTTGAACAATACCCAAATATCCGTGTGACGGCTCAGGGAGACGCGACGCAAGGAATACAGTCAACTTCCTCAAGCGCCGCCGCCGCCGCCGCCCCCGTGCGCCGTCGCGCCCTCGCCAGCAACGACCAGGAGGACGAAAGCGAAGACGCGCGTATCATGCAAAGCGTCACCGCCGTGCAGCGTTCGAGAGGCAGGCAGCAGCAGCAACTGGATAGATCGGACACGCCGGTTCCGACCTTCAGGGCCACGAAATCTCGAATCCGAGGAGCTGCGGCGTCGTCGGCGACGCGATAAGAAAATGCGGTTCGGAATCGTTCCCGGAAATATCTTATCTTGCACAAAGATGGCGCGCGAGACCTTTTTGTAGTGTGTGCGTGTGCGTGCATGTTGTTGATGTCGGCTGCGTTTCAGGATGGCGTGCGTGTGTTTCGTCCGCCTTCAAGCGACACGTTGCCGTCAAACGTGCAGGCGGCGATCGCGCGCGGCTGTGCGCTCGAGTCGGTCGACGGCAACGTGTCGGCGCTGCGCCGCGAGACGAGCGACGATGCGCGCGCGCGTTTCGGCGACGTCGAGTTTCTGCGTCGCGTGTTTCGTCGGGAGCGTTTCGACGCGTCTGCGCATGGCGCGCGGAACATGAGAATGATTAGCAACTTTGACTCGGATGTCGTGATGTCTGCCACGTTGCTTTTGCGGAATGGCGACGTGGGGTGGCGGTTGACGGTGGGTTTGAATGGCGAAATTGCGCTCTTCGACGGCGTGGGTTCCGCGCGCATCGAAGTGCCGCTTTTCATCAGCTGCATGCCTTTCGAACCGCTGTTTTTTCAGTTCGACCGCGACGTTGAAACCGACGGCGCGGTCGTCGAGCTCGACACCGTTTGGCTGTGGTGCGAGGAACGCAACCAGCTTCTGACCACCGAGTTTACGCAAACAATCGGCGAGCGGCGCTATATGTTCAGTCGTTGCGGCTTGCTGCGTTGCGTCTGAGTGACATCGTTCTCTCGTTTTCAAGCTCGTGACCCCAAATGTCTTCTCGCAGAACGAACGCCGCCTGCAAATCGCCTTCGATGCTTATCACGCCCCGCGTCACCTTGCGTATCACGCCCCGCGTCACCTTGCGTATCACGCCCCGCGTCACCTTGCGTATCGGGTGGTCCAGCGTCACCTTCCATTTCACGCCGCGCGTCAGAGTGAACGGGGGGCGTCGATATACGATGTTCGTCATCAACCGCAAGATGATCGACGTATCCTGCACCATTTATGCGCTGCAGCAATTCGCGCGCGCTTGGAACGCTCAACATGGCTGCACGGCATTCGCTGATGAAATCAAAGTATGCAAAGCGAGGCTTCAGTACGTTAATATCGACAGTCGGCGTGCTTCCATTCGGGTAGACTGCATTGTAAATTCTGCGGAACGGTGCCGTTTGCATGCGCGCGCCGTGTCGCGCGACGACTGCGTCGGTTCCGCGTTCGTTAGCGATCCTTTCGTACATGCGATCCATTTCGTCGATCGTTGCCTCTCGTTTGGACGGCGGCGTCATGGCGAACATGGATATGAAAATCGACGCAAAGTCGGTGTATTCCAACGCGTCTCGCGCGTTTGTTTCGCGCATGTCGGGTCTCGGGTTCATGCCCGGAAATTCTCGAAAGTCGATACTCCCAAGTTGCGCATCTGTGAATCGTATTTCGGGCGCCGGTCTGTTCAGAAACGTGTCATGCAGCGCCTTTTCATCAACCGCCAACCCGAAATCGGAAATCGCCCATTTCATGACGGGCGTATGAAGGTCTGTAATAAACACGTTGGTGTTATGCAAGTCGCAGTGATAAATGCCGTGCGAATGCATGAAAGCGGCTGCACCTGCCAGATCTCGGAATATCCATAACCTATTTCTTCGAATGATATCCATTCTTGCAGAACTGAGTGTATCGGTGAAGCGCTCCCACGTGGCCATGACGATGTAGCTTCGATGATCGAGGTCCTGGCTTCGAATGTCGTTCAACTCGCGCGCCTTTTGCAGTACTGCGTCGCGTTCGGGAACCCACGCGGGAAGTTGCCGAGGAAGGGCTGTACCGTGCAGAATCGCGACTCGTCTCGGCGCGACAAAATTTGTATCCAAGGCGTTACAGACCGTTCCTGCAGGACTTGCGCGCGCCGCTGAAACGAGATACAATCCGATGTCGAATTCCATCAGTTGGCTTTTGAGATCCGTTTCCAAAACAGGATTGCGCGAAAAGGCTCCTCGAGAATACACGGGCTCCATGGTCAGCACAACGTTGTCGCGCACGATCTTGCTAGCGTTTTGCGGAGCGAGGGGACTTTCCAGTGTAGATTCGCAAGCATCCACATGAAAGGCAACCTTCTTGGTGCCTCGAGCGAGTTCATCCGTCGGGTGAACACACTCAAGTTGCGTAAGCGGCGCCATCAGGATGCTGAACCACAGACTCAACGCGTCCGCGCGCGTGGCAGGTATAATACGTAGTGCAACTTTCAGCGCATCCAACGCCGTGCATTGTTTCATCATAACTTCATGTTTCAAATATCCAAAAATATGTTCGCCAGAGACATCTATCGGTGTGCATTCGACATGTTCGTGATTGCCGGGGGGCACTGGTTTGTTGACCGAAAAGTAGCCGTAAAACTTTTCACTTCCGAGGGTGACGAACAGATCGTAACGTCTGCCCTCGATGACGCAGCTGAATTCAGATTCGACGGGAGGGTATTCGCTGCTGATGCGTGGATAAAACTTTGAATCGTGTATATCTACGAAATAGCTTTTGGGTCGGTAGCGTGGAGCGCGCAACAATCCATCTCCGTCCGCCACCATCGGAAACGCCATCAAGGAGCGCGAAAGGGCAGAGCCGCCATCGGAAGGCGCCGCCATATCTCTCTGCGTTTTTATCTTGTAACACGTAACTTTGGAGTAGCTCGGACGTTTCATCTTAGCTTCTCGTCGCCTCGACGTGCAGTGATCATCACCGTGAACTACCGGTCCGACATGCGTGCGGCAGCTCGCGTGACGCTTCCCGTTTCTCGCATATCGACGTTGGTGGGTCTGAATCGCTTTGATTCGCGTGCGTCCTACTGGTTTGATGCGGTTGTGTGCAAGCTGGATGTCGGCATGAAGGCGCGCGCGGAGTCATGGCAGCAAAGCGACATGAACGACGTGGCTGGATCGCGCGAGTCGGACGACCGCGTGCGTGAGCGCGAGATGAAGCGCGCGCGCAGTTCTCTGGACCAGGTGGAGTCGATTGCGAAGGAGGACCCGGAGGAGACGGCGATTCGCGCGCACGAGTCAGCGACGGACCGGTTGCGGACGGCGCAGGAGGCTTTGAAGGGGGCGACGGAGCAAAAGGCGGTTGCGCGTGCTCGTCGCGAAGTGGATTGCGCAACGATCGCGCTCGCCGTCGCGCGTTCCGCCGCCACGGGCGCGCACGCCGCCGCCGTCGGCACGGTGGCGGAGTCCAGCATTCGAAGAGCGGATGCGCTGGCAACTGCCTTGCAAAGCCTGTGCACACCGACCGAACGAGAACTGACGGTGCAGGAGGCAGACGTCGTTTCCTGGTTCCTGCGCGTTTCATCACGCCTGCAACTGGTCGGAAAGTGCGACGGATACGTTGTCTCCGACCAAGACCCGAACGCAAGGATGCCGCTGGAAATCAAGACGCGCGTGCAGGGAAAGCAACCGTGCGCGCGCGGACCGTGGCCGAACGAAATGGTGCAAATGCAAATCTACCTTGCAAAGCGGCGCGCGGAATGCGGATTCTTTGTGCAACGCTGCAGCGTGGCGCCGCGATCCCTTTCTTCCGACCACGCCGTCGTTGTGCACGACAAGGATGCGCGCTTTTTGGTTGTGCACCGCGTGATGCGCGACGACGACTTCTTGCGATCGCAGGTTTGGAGCCCGCTGGAAGCAGCGATCAACGCCGCCTTTTATGCGCTGCAGCATGCAGAGCTCGAGGAATGGCGCGCCTTTGTGCTCGGCGACGACCATTTGCGCGAAAGTGCGCTGGATGCGTGGATGGCGAAGAGCCGATCGGACGTTTCGGAACGTTCCGAGAACTGTTAACGAGCCCCGACGCGCAAAGTGGCAGTCTCACATTGACGAATCGCGACATGAAGCGATCGAGCGAGGACGGGCTCGCGCTTCTGGTGCGGGTGGCGAGCGGAGCCCGTTGCTTGCCGGAGAACGAAGATTTCGATTCGACGGTGTGTAGAAGCGAACGGCGCGTGCGCTTTCGCCAAAGCGACTTGGATGCGCACGACGCGCGGTTGCGCCCCGTCACGGTGGAGGAGAAAGTTGAAGAGGTCGTTGAGGAGGTCGTCGAAGCGCCCGACACAACCTCGTTTCAACGCATACTGCAAATCTCCACGGACCGCGCCATTGCATCCACCATCATTTCCCTTTCGCAAACGACGACGCGCCTTTGCCAGGAACATGGCGCCGTCACTGATAAGCTACACCGCGCGACGATGGCGCTCGCGTGCGCACGCAGGTACTTTCAAGCGTACTCCATGCAACCGGTGCCCCTCAACGATCAAACCGTCGCGCAAAAGCTGCAAACCATGAGCACGCTTCACCAGATCATCATGTTGATGCAAAGCAACGTGGCGCAGCTGACGGGGCAACAACAGTATCTGCGAGGACTCATCACGCACGTACGCAACGTTTTGCAAGACACGTGCTCCGATACACACGTCGCTTTGTAGTAGCTCGGAGCGTCGCAATTTCCACGACGTTTTATCGGACCTAAAGGTCCTCAAAACGTTCGCTCCAATACGACGCAAACGAACGACCCTTTTGCGCGTCGTGAGGGTTGATGATCAAACGTGTACACAAAGAGACTATTTTCACGATGTTGCGCGTTGCTGTGCGTTGTATTCGTCGAGTCGCGCTGCGCGTGATATGTTATAAGTCCGTTACGCGAAGCGCCACATTGACGTTGGAGAGACTCTTTAAAGGACCCTAACGCTGCGTGACTGGTATTCAGTTTGACAGTTTGATAATAAATCGGTTCAATGAGTGCGGGCGCGGAAGCTGCTGGTGAAGTGGGGGAGCAACTTGAAGGAGAGCCTGTTGCGTCGTCGGAAATTGCCGCCGACGATCCTCTCGTTCGACTGACAGTTGATGCAGAGTGGTCGGAAGGAGACGACGCAGAGCCTCTCGATGAGGATTTCGTCGCAGCTATACTGGAGGAGATTCGAGCCTGGAAAGCCACGGGACCTCAAACTCCTCACGCGTAGCGCGAATCCCGAAGCTGAGAAAAATGATGCGCTATAAAAACAACGTCACTGTGGAACAGCTCAGTACGTCGTGATTCACTCAAGGTTTTATCGGTCCTTACAGACCTCAAACCTCTCATTCAAACCCGACAAATTGTAAAAAATCGAATCGCTACCGGCTGGGATTGAACCAGCGACCTCTCGGTTAACAGCCGAATGCTCTACCAGCTGAGCTACAGCAGCATGCTTGCGTTGCTAAGTTTAACATCGTCTGCATGCTACTTAAATGGAGTTTTTTAGTGTGCGACTTTGATGCGATCGAATGTTTTTCGCGCGCGCATGCGGCAACTTTCACTCGATGGTGCCGTGCATGGCGACCAAAGTCGCGTGTTGGGTTTCGCGGTCGACGCCGCCAAGGTGCGAGATGCGCAGGCGGGGTGCGCCAGACGATGTGTCGTGGTTCTGCACCAGCGTGACGCCGCGCGCAAGCCACCAAAGGTTGGAGTCGGACACGCCGACGGCCTGCGCGAGCGCGAGCGCCTCGGCGCCGGAGTACGCGCGCGGCTCGTGCAGTCCGATGCGCCGACAGAGCCAGTTCAGGCGGCGGTGAAACAGCCGCGAGTCCGGGTGCACCGGCATGCGGTCGCGCGTCGCCGTCGCGCTGACCGCAAACTCCTGCTGCAGCTGCTCCGCAGTCAGTTCGCAGTGCTCCAGAAGCGCGTACCGCGTGAGCGCCGACTCGTCGAGCGCGAGCTCCGACGTCACAAACGGACGCAGCTCCGCCAGCGAGTAGAGCTCGCCCACGCGGGCGATCGCGCGCGCTAAAACGACGTCGAACGCGCCGCCAGGCACGCGCGCATCCGCTTCGCCCGAGGCCTTCAGCAGCACCAGCTGCACCGCCAGCGGGACGTCGTCACCAAAGGGCGCGGTCGGCGCGCGCGCCGGCAGACCCTCCAGTCGCTGCATCGTCTTCTGGTCCTGCTGCTGCAGCGTCTGCAGCGCGATGTCGAACAGCTTGCGCGCGTCCGCCGGCGTAAGACGCATCTCATCGCGCGCAATGCTCTCCGCAGTGCGCCTGCCCGCCGCGCGCATCTCGTCCACGCCCTGCTGCGTCAAGAAGCCGTTGCGCACGCACGGCGGCTGCAGAATGATGGGCTGAAGCACAGCGCGCAGAACCCAGGCGGCATTGAACGCGTTCGAGAAGGTGCGCCAGCTGGGGCACTCGGGCCACGCGTACGCATCTTGCGCGCCGGACTCGTCGCCTGCACCGATGAACTCGGACAGCCAGGTCAGCATGTCGGCGCCCGACATGATGTCAGGTAGCGTCGCCAGCGTGCCGGGCGCGCGCGTCTTGATCGCCCGCAGCGCCGCGCGCGCCGCGTCGACGCTCTCGCCTGTGTTCAACATAAACACACGCCCGGTCTGTTCGGCGACGTCGGAAACGCCGACCGCGCGCAGCAGGTCGTCCGTCGCGCGCGCGATCAGAAGGTGCGCGTCGGGCAGGCGCGCGATGGCGGCGACGCGCTTGCGGATCAGCTCTGCAAGCAGCACGGGCAGCGCCAGGTTCTGCACGCCGAGCGCGAGGGGCATGAGCGCGGTGCGCAGGCTGCGCATGACGACGGACCCGGGGGCGACGGACGCGCGCGAGGCCGCCATCGGGCAAAGCGC
>Ga0172373_10004203_pt1 | contig 20438 bp, 24 predicted proteins | sample Lak10m_2_FD_114546 | JGI IMG/M metagenome (GOLD analysis project Ga0172373, IMG submission 114546) | Freshwater microbial communities from Kabuno Bay, South-Kivu, Congo - kab_092012_10m | ecosystem: Environmental > Aquatic > Freshwater > Lake | place: Democratic Republic of the Congo...
AGGCCATGTTGGCGTTGCGGATCAACCGCGCCAACGGCGAATGGGATGCCTATTGGCAGGGCCTCGAACAGCAAGCGGCATGACCCGCTTATTTCGGCAACGCATCACTTTGAATCGCACCCCATCGCAACACTCTACACGATCAGGTGTTGCACTTGATTTTTGAGCGCGCCATGCTAAAAATAACCGGATTATGATAGCTGGCCATGACCTCCACACACACTCGACTCGATACCCGCTGGCTGGCCACGGCCGAAGCGGAAGGGACCCCGGCGGCCGAGGCGGGATCGTCCCGGTGGGCCGAACCCTGGCCGGAGGGTCAGGTGGAGCGGCTGGAGCTGGACTTGGGCGCGCATCTGTGCCGGGTGGCACATCGGTTCACGTCCGGCCAAACGGGCCTGCGGCCGCTGTCCGAGGTCCGCGCCGAACTGGCCGAGCCGGTCCTGTTCGTGCAGGTCACGCACCAGGGTCGCGGCGTGTTACAGGATCGCCGCCTGGATATGCGGCTATCCCACGCGCCCTGCACGGCCCTGTTCCTGCACCTGGATCGCATCGATCATGTGCACTGGGCGGAGAGCGCCGCCCCCTTGGAAATCACGGCCCTGGTCATGAGCCTGTCCCGGCTCCGGCGCTTCATCGGCGCGGAGGCCGCGCGGGAGCTGTTGGCGGCCCTGGCGCTGGCGAACCGCCCCGCCGCGAGCCGCCGGTCCCTGCCGGCGTCGATCGCGGCGATCCTAAAGGCCAGTCTGTCCGAGTCACTGACCGGGCCCCTGCGCCAACTCCAGGCCCAGGCCCAGGCCCAGTCCTGGGTACTGGATTTTCTGGTCGCCCTGACGGGGCTTATCAATGGGCTCGCGCCCCCGGTCGCGCACCAGCGCGCGCGGCTCGAACGGGTGCGCGCGGAACTGGACCGGTGCCCGGGCCAGGCGCCCGACCTCGGGGCACTGGCCCGGCGCCATGGGTTCACGGCGCGGGCCTTGAATGATGGTTTCAAGCGCGAATTCGGCCAGACGGTCCGCGCCTACGTCGCCGACCGGCGGCTGGAGGCCGCCCACGCCGTCCTGCTCGACACCCCCGTTCCACTCAAGGTCCTCGCGGCGCGGCTGGGTTATGCCAGCGCCAGCCATTTCAGCCAGGACTTCACCCAGAAATTCGGCTACCGGCCGGGCCGCCTGCGCCGCCAGGGGCCGGGGGAGGATGACGGGTGGTAAGCCGGGTATCGATGCGTGGCGCGGAGGCGCCTACAGGAAACGTAGCGCGGCGATGACCAGGCCGGTGCTGGTGGCGATGAAGCCCACCAACCAGAATAAGTGCTGGTCGTGGCGCTTGATCATGTCTTCGAAACGCCTCTCCTTCAGCGCAAAACCTGCTGCATCAGGGTGCCCTGGTGTTGCAATCCCTCCTCGACCCGTACCATGCGCTTGCGCAATTCGATCTCGTAGACCGCCCACGGCTTGCCCAGCGATTGCTCGGCCAGCCATTCGCCCAGATGCCGTTTGATGTAGTCGATGTCTTAGTGTGCCAGCGCCATGGCCGCGTCCTCGATGGGTGAGGAACTCCTAGTACCGGGGTTTCCGGCCCTGGGAAGAGCGCCGGGGGCCTCATGGAACCGGCGGGATGAGTCCCCCGCGTCCGGGCGAGCCCCGGACGCGGAGCGAACGGGTCAGCGCCCCAGATAGCGCCAGCGATAGCGCTGCACGCCGGCCTTGAGCACCACCGGATAGCCCTGGGCATAGGCCCTGGCGGTGGGCTCGACGATCCGGCCGGTCTGGAGATCGACCAGCCGCGAGCGCTTGAGGATCGCGGGGTCGCCCTGCCAGGTGATGAACACCTTGCCGCCGGTGGGGCTGGTGCGCAGCTCGAAGGTCCAGGTCGTGGGCGGATTGCCCTGGGCCGGCCGGAAGTCGGTGTCATAGTCGCCGGCGCGCTTCTGGCCATCGGCCGTGGCGAGCCAGTCGAGATGCGGGAACACCAGACTCAGGTAGGGCGTGGCGAAGGGGGCCATGCCGATCAGGTCATGGGCGTCGTAGCCGGTTTGGGCGGTGGTCTTCTGGCCCAACAGGTTGGTGGTGTCTTTCCAGCCGGTGACGCGGTTCTCGACGCCGAGGCGGACCTGCCAGTCGCCGTCGGCGGCCCGGGCCGGGGCGGACACCCAGTCCAGCCAGCCGAGATACCAGGGCAGGCTCGCCGGGGCGGCCTGGGACACCGTGGAGGCCTCGGCCGGGATCAGCAGCTCGATGGTCTGAGAAGCCCCGAGGGGCAGGACATTGACCCAGAAGGACTGGAAGTACTTGAGGTTACAGGGTGGCGCGTCGTCGGCGCAGGTATCGTAATTGGCGCCGTTCCAGATCCAAATTTGCTTAGACATATAACCGTTGCTTTGTGCCTGCGTCGGGGTGAACACAGTGCCATTTACCCTTACCCGTACCTTGGACCAGTCTACCGGGTAGGGGAAGGGATTACTGGCCAGGTTATAGCGGTTGTCGCCGGTAACGGTTTCGACCGGATGCACCACGCAGCCATTGGCGGACTGGCAACCGGTCTCGGTGGTGGACACTGCCCAAGGCGAGACGTCGGTTACGGTGACCCGGTTCCGCTCGGGCGCAGTGCCGCTCTTGAGCCATAGCCCGTATCCAATGTTGAAAGCATCATCACTGTTCAGTTTGTAGTAAACCGACGGGGTGCTCAGGACGTTACGCTCATACATCACCCAGCCGTTTGCAGTCCCGTCGTTGTAGGCGCCGCCGACGAAATTGGCTGTCGGGCTGTTGCCGAATGCGCCGGCCACGGTGTTGCTGGCCGGTTCACAGGGCACCCCGACCATTAACCATTGGTTGGTGGTATAGGCCAATCCGTCGCCGCAGGGGCCGCCGGAGCTCATGGCCTGAGTCCCGGTGCCGTCCGCCGAGACCGCCACGAAGCGGCCGTCGCCGTAGGTGAGGCCGAACCAGATTTGGTTGGCGGCCGCAGGGCGGGCGGTCCAGGTGATGCCGTCCGGGCTGGTCATGACACGGTCGGTGCCGGAATCGGCCACCGCGACGAACAGGCCATTGCCGTAGCTGACGGAATACCAGTTGTTATCCTCCGGCGTATCGCGCAGGGTCCACGTCTGACCATCGTCAGCGCTGGTCATCACCCGCTGTCTGGTGCCGGAGATGGCGGTGGCCACGAACACGCCGTTACCGTAGGTGACGGAATACCAGCCTTTTTTGGTGGCGGGGCTAGCCACGGCGGTCCAGCTCGCGCCGTTGTCGGTACTCCGCATCACTTGATTGGTAACAAGCACGTCGTTCGTCACTGCCACGAAAACGCCATTACCGTAAGCGACATCCTTCCAAGCCTGCGCCTCCGCCGCAGTCTTGGCAGTCCAATCGCTGCCGTTGGAACTGGTCATGACCTGCTCGGCGGCGGTTCCAGTCTGGGCAACCGCCACATAGGTTGCATTGCCATAGGCAACCGACGTATAGCCTACTTGATGCGGCGTGGTCGCGGTGGTCCAGGTGACGCCGTCGGCGCTATACATCGCCCCGTCGAACAGCCCGGTAGTATTGGTGCCCACGGCGACGAACTGATTGCTCCCATTGTGGGTGACGCCGATCCAGCCATGCGTCGTGTTCGCGGTGTTTGCGGTCCAGGACACCCCATCGGGACTGGTCATGCTCAAGCCATCGACGCCGACCGCCACGAACAAGGGGCTGCCGGCAACCGTGCCATAGGTCACATTGACCCACCCGTTGTCCGCCACCGTCGAGGTGGTACGCAGCGTCCAGTCGTAACCGGGGACGGAGCCATTGACGCCGGGCGTCGTGGCCGCCAGCGGCGCGGCGCCGGCCGTCAGGAGGACCAACCCAATGGGGAGGGGAATGATGAGGTTGCGGAAAAAGGTCTGCATGGGGGCCTCCGATAGCTAGGTTTAGGACGGTTGGATCAAGGGGGGGTTGGATTTGGGTCGCCTGCTCCAGGCAGGTGCGACAGCCGCTGGCCTGTCGGACAGGCCTTGACCGTCGTTGGAGGTTTCCACCGGGCCGCGCCGAACGCATCCGTCAACGGCCATTAACGCGGCCGCCGCGCCCACCGCCGCCGCGAGGGGCGCGCCGATCAGTCCGGCCTCGACATCCAGCGGGGCCAGGCCAAACAGCAGCCCGCCGGCATAGGCGCCGGCCAGGCCGAAGATCAGCGGGGCGACATTCATGTGCGGGCGCCTCCCGGCCACGACCCGGCGCGGCGCGGATACCACAGGCTTGCGCCGTTTCGCGGGCCACCCTTCATCGGCGCTCCACGGTGAACCGGTACGGGACATGCTCCTTCCGGCGGGCCGAGGCGCGCGGCTGGAAGGGGCGGATGACGACGCTCATCGCGGCGGGCGCGGTCAGGCGGGCGGTGCGCTCGCCCGTGTTGCCGTTGAACAGCGCCTCGCCGCTGGCGTCGGCGGCATCGTGGACGTTGAAGTAGGCGTTGGCGCTGGGGCTGGCCAGGGTGACGGTGACCGTCTGCCCCTGGGCGATCGGGACCAGATAGGCCGGATGCCGGTAACCGTCGATGATTCCGCTGACCCGCTGGCTCCCGACGGTGGGGAATTTGAGCACGTTGAGGGTCTCGTCCGGCGAGATCAGTTGCCTGGCGCCGGCGATATTGGGCGACGGCAGGCTGGCCGCGTCGGCTGACGCCAAGCCCAGAGTGAGGCCGGCGGCGAGCGCCCCTGCCAGAATCTGCCGCCTCATGGGCAACTGCCCTCGGCCAGGAAGCGGCCCGCCACCCAGCCGGTGACGCCCCGGTATTCCACTCGGCACCAGCGTGGGTGTTGTCGCAAGCGCTCTTTTTGTTGGGCGGGGCTGAGCGTGGTGTACTCCTGGAAACTCAGACCGCCCCGGCAACCCAGATTGCGGACACAGTTTGCGTTGGACGGAATGATGCCGACCTTGGCGGCCTTGGGATCAGGCGCGGCACGTAGATTGAGCACGTCGTTCGCCGCGACGCTGGTGACGCGGAAGTGATCCGGGCCGTCTGCCGCGGCCCGGGCGTAGTCCGCCGGCAGCAAGCCCGACACCAGGAACGCGCACAGGGTGGCGGGGCGGTGCATCAGCGGTCCTTCAACGCGTTGATGCGGCTTTCATATTCGCCCCGGATGCAGGCCTTCTTGTCGTCGGCCTTCCAGCAGTCGTTGCGGCCCTTGACCCAGCCGCTTTGCTCGGCCTTGAGCGCGCGTTGTTGAGCCTGGGGGGTGTTTTTCAACAGGGTTTTGTAAAGGCTGGCCAGGTCGTTGTCCAACCGAGCCAGTTCCGCGTCCTGGCAGATCAGCGCTTCGACTTCATGCAATCCCTTGCCGCATTTGAAGCTGGGCTGGGCGGCCTGGGCGACGGAGCCCAACAGGGCGGTGACGCCGATGAGGACGATCAGGCTGTGTCGAATCATGGTGGAGTTCTCCTGACGCTTAGTGGCGTTCGATCTTGAGGGTGTAGTTGGCCTGGCTGCCGCGCCCAGCCACCGCGCGGTTGAGGAAGGGCCGGATGACATAGGTGGCGTCGCTGCTGGCGCGCACGGAGGCGTACCGGGCGTTGCTCGTCTCGCCGGCAAACACGGCGGCGCCGCTCTGATCCCGGACATCCTGGATGTTGAAGTAGGCCGAGTCACTGGGGGTGTCCATGGTCACGTCCAGGGTTTGCCCGGCGCGCAGCGGCACGGCATAGGCCGGCGATCGGCGACCCACGATACGGCCGCTGACAATCTGACTTCCGGACTCCGCAAAGTTGAGGGTTTGCAGGGTCTCGTCCGCCGTGAGCAGGCGCTGGGCGGCGGCGGTGTCGATCGACGGCAGACCACCCGCCATGGCCGCGGCGACGGTCCGTGTGGCCGCCGATGGCGTGTTGATCACGCAGCCGGAGAGCAGCCAGGGAGTCAGGATGAGGGTCAGTGCGATACGTTTATGAATGTGTAGCGGCCAAAACACTGTGCCGAGAATTAATAAGCGAAAAAAGTAACCGCGAAACCTGGTCACTTCCAGCGTGTAACGGTTACATGACGCGGGCAAGGTGAGCGAGTTGGATGCGTCCAGAGGGGGTCGGATGGCTCCAGATGGGCCGCGGCCCACGCTCAGGCCCGCTTTACCAACCGGATGAGATAGAGCAGAACCATGGCGCCCACCGTGGCGGTCACTGTCGAGCCGACGAGACCCGAGCCCGCGTTGAGCCCCACCAGCCCGAACAGATAGCCGCCGACCACGGCGCCCACGATCCCGATCACCCTATCGCCGAGGAGACCGGAACCGCCCCCCCGCATCAATTTCCCGGCCAGCCAGCCGGAGACGGCGCCGATCGCCAGATAGATCAACAAACCCGTCATGCCCATGTGCATCGCTCCTTTCGGTTGAGTGGCCCACCAACAAGATGCCAGGGCGATGGAAACAACCTGGATCACTCCGGTCGTTATCTCCCACGCTCAAAAAGGCCCGCTCTGGCGGGCTAGATTCTTGCCTGTCATGTAATCGCCCGATTACAATAAACCCATGCTCAAGATCAAGCAAACTCCTGAATTCTCTCGCTGGCTACGCGGCCTGCGCGACGGCTTGACCCAGCGGCGTCTGGCCCTGCGGTTGCGCAAGGCTTCACTCGGCAACTTGGGTGATGTGAAGCCGGTGGGTGATAGAGTTTATGAAATGCGCGAGCATTTCGGGCCGGGTTGGCGCATGTACTACGCGCGGCGCGGTGATGTCGTGATCGTGATGTTGGGTGGCGGCGACAAAGCCTCACAAGCCGCCGATATAGCAAGAGCCATTCAATTAGCCGCACAACTAGAGGACTAGGGCATGAGCAAAAAAATCAAGATAGCCGATCTGGAAGAGTTCGACATGGTTGAATTTCTCCAGAGTGACCAGGCGATTGCCGAGTATCTGACCGCCGTGATGGAAGATGGCGACCCGGCACTGCTTGCTGCCGCCATGGGTGATATTGCCCGGGCGAAGGGCATGGCCGAGATTTCTCGGAAGTCTGGCCTGACGCGGGAGGCGCTGTATAAAGCCTTGCGCCCAGGTGCGCAGCCACGTTTCGACACCATTCAACGGGTGTGCGGCGCGCTAGGCGTGCGGCTTAAAGCGGAGCCGGTCGAACGGCTGGACGCATGAAACGATCTGCTCAGATCCGTTGGCCTAGTTGCCCAAGACCCTATCCCAATAGCATCCCCAACGGCGCGAACACGCACCGGATTCCGTTATCCACGCCCCCCCTAATCCATCAGCCACACCAGGAAGGTCGCCTCGCCGGTCGCCGCCCGGCGATGAGCAGTCCAGACATGCCGCCGCCATCCCCCACCATGAATACCCGCAGTTCAGTGACTGCCGGGTCGTCGAAAGCCCCCGCAGGGCAGACCCCGCAGCCGCGGCCTGTTCCCCGGGCTCCAACAGCCAGGGTATGGCCAATTGGGCGGTGGGGTCCGCGATGGCGCGCAATTCCGTTACCAGGTTCGCTGCAGTCGCCGGCGCCCGGGCATATACCTCGCGCCATGGCCTAAGCCAGGCGGCTTCTCCGAAACGCTCCCATAAGGGACCCACGAAGAACCAGTACCGCGCGAGAGCCGCCTCGGCCAGGGGCTGGGATGGCGGCGAAATGGCATGGAACACCGCGCTGCCGAACCCGTTTTGGCTCGGTGGACCATACACCGACGCCAGAGCGGTGACGGCGGCCGGCGGCGAGGCCGATTAGGTCGGCGCAGGAACCTTCGATTCAGGCCTGAAATTCTTCGGATATGTGTCATTTAACCGGTTGAGCACCTGGACCGCGAATCATAAGACGGGCCAGCGTGTCACGGTTACAATCCAGCGACTCACCGACCACCGAATATCGGGAAACAGCATCATGTCCACGCCGGATATCCCCCATGACGCCATTCGCGCAGCGCTCGCCGCGATTCTCGCCAGTCCCGGCTTCCGCGCCAGCCCGCGCATGCGGCAGTTGTTGAGCTATGTGGTCGAGGCCCGGCTGTCCGGCCAACAGCACCTCAAAGCCTGGACCGTGAGCACCGAGGTCTTCGCCACACCGATGGACGCACCCGAGCGCGGCGAGGGCCTGGTGAGGCGAAGCATGGTGCGCTTGCGCGAGCTCCTGGCGGCTCATTATGCTGATGAGGGCCGGGCCGCGCCGGTGCGGATTGTGCTGCGCAGCGGCTGCTATCTGCCGGAGTTCCAGGTCGCCGCGGGGTCGGAAGCGGCCGGTAACCCCGATAAGCCAGCACGCCTGCTATTGGTCGAGCGACCACGAACGCTGGATGGGGACGTCGAGCTGGCACTTCTGGCGCTGGGTCTAACCGAGGAGCTGATCGCCAGCCTGAGCGGCTACGCGGACGCATTCACCGCTGTCCACATGCCGCCCGCCGACGCCGACCCGGCGCTCTCGTCCGATATCGTCACGACCAGGCTCACATACCGGCTGCACACGACACTGCGTCGCCAGGCCGACGAGCTGCGCGTAAGCTTTCAGTTGCTTGAGTTGCCGACGGCCCGGATACAGTGGAGCGAGCGGTTCACCCTGCGCCTGTCCATCCCTGCGCCGTTCGCCGTGTTGGAACAGGTCGCCCAACGGGTGGCCGCCACCCTGCTCGATCCGCATGGCATTCTCTACCAGAGCGACCAGCGGCATATGGCCAGACTTCCGGAGACCTGCCGGGCATTGTGTCTGTTTTACCAATATCAGGAGCACTTTACCCGCGCAGGGCACGGTCTGGCGCGGGAGGCCCTGGAGTCGTCAGGGCGGCAGGAGCCCGATCATGCCGAGACCTGGGCGGCATTGGCCGACGTCTACCTAGGAGAGGCGCTGTTCGGCTTCAACCCGAGGGGGCCACTGCCGCATGTGGTACAGCGCTTTGTGAGTACGGCGCAACGGGCGGTGGCCCTGGAACCGCGTAATGTGATGGCCCATTACATCCTGGCCATGATGTTGTTTTATGCGCGCCGCGAGGCCGAATTTCACCACGTCGCGGAGCGGGCGCTGCGCCTGGCGCCGAACCGGCCCGACAACTTGGCGGTGATCGGCATGCACCGCATGCTGGCCGGAGACTGGGCGGCGGGACGGGCGCTGGTGACCCGGGCGATGGACCTGAATCCCTGCCACCCGAGCTGGCTTTACCTGGCGCTCTCGCTGCATGCCCTGCACCACCATCGCTACGACGAAGCCCTGGCGGTGCTGAGTCCCTTCACCGCCGTCGAGTTCTTCCCCTTTCAGATCAATCTGGCGGTGATCCACGGTTATCCCGGACAACGGGAGGAGGCCCAGCGCTGCCAGGCGCGCATGTTCCGCCTTTGGCCCGAAGCGGCCGGTACGATCGACGAAATCCTGGATTTCTGGTTTCCCTACGGAGAGCTGGCGGCAATCTTTCGCGAGGGGCTGGCGAAGGTGGGGCAGGCCGCACCACGGGAAGGGAGCGGGGACGGGGCGGGCTGAGATTCCTGGGGCGATTTTGAGACGGCGTCATCCGCTACCATCGGCAACATCGCCCAGTAGCGTGCCGACGCAAGAAGACAAGGCTGGGCGGGTGGAGTCATTGCCGTCCGGCGAATGGATCGCTCTGGCCCCATGCTATGCTCGCGTCCGCCCCTCATTCAAAGAGACTGCCATGCGCTTCTTCAATACCGAAGGCCCGGTCCGGGCCGATCTGCATTATTGTCTGCCGCCGCTGGGGCGCTGGGATCTCGACGAGGTCCTGACGCTGATCGAGCGGCAGAAGTATTTCCTGCTGCACGCCCCCCGCCAGACCGGCAAGACCACCTGCCTGCTGGCCTTGCGGGAACACCTGCACCAAACCGGGCGCTACCGGGCGGTGTACGCCAATATCGAAGGGGCTCAGGCCTGCCGCGAGAACGTCGAGCAGGGGATGGCGGCCATCGTGACGGATATCGCCGGTTGGGCCGAGCATGGCCTGGGCGCCGAGGGTGCGGCCGTTCCTGCGCTGGCGCGGCGCATTCTCGCGACGACCCCACCGGGGTCGGCCCTGGGCGCCTTCCTCACGCAGTGGTGCGCCAGCGACTCGCGGCCGCTCGTGTTGCTGGTGGATGAAGTCGACGCCTTGGTCGGCGACACCCTGATTTCGCTGCTGCGCCAGTTGCGCGCCGGGTATGTCAAGCGGCCGGCCGAGTTTCCCCAGACCGTCATCCTTTGCGGCGTGCGCGATCTGCGCGACTACCGCATCCATGCCTCCTCCGAAGCCAGTCCCATCACCGGTGGCAGCGCCTTCAACATCAAGGCCAAGTCGCTCAGGCTGGGCGACTTTACGGCGGCGGAGACCCGGACCCTGCTGTTGGAACACACGGCGGCCACCGGGCAGATCATCACGCCGGAGGCGCTGGACCGGGTCTTTGAGCTGACCCGGGGCCAGCCCTGGCTGGTCAACGCCCTGGCCTACCAGGCCTGCTTCGAGGATCGCGCGGGGCGGGACCGGTCCCAGCCGATCGACGTGGCCGCGATCGACCAGGCCAAGGAAACCCTCATCGTCGAACGCGTCACCCACCTGGATCAACTGGCCGACAAACTGCGCGAGGACCGGGTGCGGCGGGTCATCGAGCCGCTGCTGGCGGGGACCGAGCCAGAGATCGTGGCGCAAGATGATCGTGACTATCTGGTGGATCTGGGTCTGTTACGCCGCGATGGCGCTGGCGGATTGGTGGTGGCCAATCCGATCTACCGGGAGGTGCTGCCGCGCATGCTCGCCAGCGGACCGCAAGATGCGTTGCCCCGGATCAGTCCGACCTGGCTTAATCCGGATAGCTCGCTGAATCCCGAGGCCCTGCTCGACGCCTTTCTGTGCTTCTGGCGCCAGCACGGGCAGCCCTTGCTGAAGAGCGCGCCCTATCAAGAGATCGCCCCGCATCTGGTGCTGATGGCCTTCCTGCATCGGGTGGTCAATGGCGAAGGCGCCCTGGAGCGCGAATACGCCATCGGCTCGGGCCGGATGGACCTGTGCCTACGATATGGCGCGGTCACGCTGGGGCTGGAACTCAAGGTCTGGCGCGACGGCGAGCCCGACCCGTTGGCCGAAGGTCTAGAACAACTGGACGGTTACCTTGCTGGGCTAGGTCTGGACAGCGGCTGGCTGGTCGTATTCGACCGCCGGACGGGGCAGCCGCCGATCGCCGAGCGAACAGCGCGTCAGACCGTCGTCAGTTCCCAGGGCCGCCGCATCGAGGTGATCCGGGCCTGAAGCGCCACAGGATGGCCAGGCCAGGGGCAGCCTACAGGAAGCGCATCGCGGCGATGACCAGGCCGGCGCTGGTGGTGATGAAGCCTACCAACCAGAAAAAATGCTGGTCGTGGCGCTTGATCATATCTCCGAAACGCCGGTCGACCTGCTCGAAACGCTTGTCGATCTGTTCAAACCGCTTCTCGACCTGTTCGAAACGCTTGTCGATCTGCTCGAAGCGCTTTTCCATCAGGTCCAGGCGCTTCTCGATTTGTTCGAAGCGCTTCTCGACCTGTTCGAAACGCTTATCGATCTGCTCGAAGTGCTTATCGACCTGCTCGAAGCGCTTATCGACCTGCTCGAAGCGCTTGTCGATCTGCTCGAAGCGCTTCTCCATCAGCGCGAAACCTTGCTGCATCAGGGCGCGCTGGTGTTTCAGTTCCTCCTCGACCCGCACCATGCGCTCGCGCAGTTCAATCTCGTAGACCGCCGGCGGCTTGCCCAGCGATTGCTCGGCCAGCCATTCGCCCAGATGCCGTTTGATGTAGTCGATGTCTTCGTGTGCCAGTGCCATGGCCGCGTCCTCGATGTATGAGGGTCATATTTTACCGGGGTTTCCGGCCCGGGAAAGACGCAGCCATTCTCATGTTCACTTAAGCCTGGTCAGGCAGCCCCTGGAGAGCGGAGTTCATCACTCTATATTTTGGTTGGCAGCGGTGGGATGGACGCCTGATCCGGGTCTTTTGGCCGGTTCACGCCCCTGTGGCGGGATTCCGGCGCTCCCAGCCGGAATGAGAGATGGACCCGGGGTCAGACCCAAAATGGAATAGCTGACCGCTCAAGGCATGGCGACGGCGAGTTCCCGTATAATGGTGGCTTGCTCAACCCGCTTGCCGCCGTTCGATCCCTGGGCAGCGAGGCCAAGGACTAGGCGAACCGATTCTCGTAACCTCCCAGTCATCAGGAGTCTTCAATCTTGCTCGCACCGCACTGCCGCCCGCAGGATACGCCGGCGCCCGAGGGGCGCGTATGACGGACCTATCCTGGCTGTTCCTGGCCATCGCCGTTGTCCTGATGCTGGGCCTGTTCCGTCTGCTGCGGGCCCGCAAGTCCACGCGGGCGAGCTACACCCGGCAGGATTTCCTGCTGTCCGCCGAGGAACGCCACTTATATAAGGCCTTGCGTCAGGCCATCGGCGAAGACTATGCCATCTTCGGCCGGATTCGGATCGAAGACATCATCCTGCCCCGCTCCGCGCCCGGTGTGGACGCCGCCTGGGATGCCCTGGAAGGCCTCGGCGAAACCCATTTCCCCTTCGTGCTTTGCAAGCTCGGCGATCTGTCCATCGCGTGCGCGATCCAGTTGATCCAGCCGCGCGCCTACAGCCGCAAGGCGAATGACCCAGGCGAACACCCGCTCAAGACCATTTGCGCGGCGGCCGGATTACCCTTGCTGAAGTTGGAGGCCAGCCCGTTTTACGACCGGCAGGATCTCCGTCAGGCCGTGGCCGCGGCCACGCGCCGGGAACCGCTGTTCATTACCGAGGCGGACGGCCGCAAGGAACCGACCATTGCCGAACTGGAGAAGCTGGAGTTGTAATCTGATGTGGCGGCTATATGGATTGAAAAACTGCGATGCCTGCCGGAAGGCTTCGGCTTGGTTGAAGGCTCGCCAACGGGCTTGCGAGTTTCACGACTTGCGCGACATGGAACTCACCGCCGAACTCCTGGGCGCGTGGGAAGGTCGGCTCGGCTGGGAAAAGCTCTTGAATCGCCAGAGCACCACCTGGCGCGGCCTGGACGCCAGTGAACGCGCCGATCTGGACCGGACCCGGGCCATTGACCTGATGCGGCGTTATCCCGCCCTGATCAAGCGGCCGCTCCTGGTCGCGGGCGATAACTTACTGCTGGGCTTCAGCCCCGAACGCTACGCCGAATTGCCATGAGCGAAACCCTGGACCTCACTTGCGCACTGATCACCTGTCGTTCCGTCACGCCCGATGACGCCGGCTGCATGGAATTGATCGCGGAACGGCTCACCCCCGCTGGCTTCCGCCTGGAACGTCTGGATTTCGGCGATACGCAAAACCTCTACCTCCGGCATGGCGACACTCCACCGCTGCTGGTATTCCTGGGCCATACCGATGTGGTGCCAAGCGGTCCCGAAAGCGACTGGCAATCCCCGCCCTTTACGCCGGCGTTCCGGGATGGCTGGCTGTATGGTCGCGGCGCGGCCGACATGAAGAGCGGGGTGGCGGCGATGGTCACCGCGCTGCGGCGATTTGCCGAGCGCTATCCTGACCACCCGGGCTCTTGCGCCCTCCTCCTGACCAGCGACGAGGAAGGCGCGGCCACGCAGGGCGTCGTCAAGGTGATGGAAACCTTCGCCGCGCGCGGCGAGACAATCGACTGGTGCCTGATCGGCGAGCCTTCCAGTTTCGACCAGTTGGGGGATGTCATCCGGGTGGGCCGGCGAGGCTCGCTGTGCGGCGTCCTGACGGTGCATGGCGTACAGGGCCATGTCGCCTATCCCGATAAGGCCGACAATCCCATCCATCGCTTCGCCGCGGCCCTGGCGGAACTGACGGCGGAAATCTGGGACGAGGGCAATGACTTCTTTCCGCCCACCAGTTTCCAGGTGTCCAATATCCATGCCGGTACCGGCGCGGAAAATGTCATCCCTGGCCATCTCGAGGTCGCGTTCAATTTTCGCTTCTCGACGGCGATCACCGAGCAGGTTATCCGCCAGCGGGTTCACGCCATCCTGGACCGGCATGGACTCCGCTATGATCTTGCCTGGCGACTCTCGGGCGCGCCCTTCCTGACCACGCAAACCCGGCTGATCGAGGCCACGCGGGCCGCGGTGCGCAAGGTGACGGGGCAGACGGCGCGTCCCGATACCGGCGGCGGGACTTCGGACGGACGTTTCGTGGCGCCCACCGGCGCCGAGGTCGTCGAACTGGGTCCCCTCAACGAGAGTATCCATAAAGTCGACGAGCGGATTCCGGTCGCCGATATCGAGCTTCTGGCGGATATCTACAAGGAAGTCCTGGAGCAACTGCTGGGTTCCGCTTACCACATTCACTGGAGATAGCATCATGGTCAACAGCTCAAGCCCCCTGGTCAGCGCCGAATGGCTGGCCGAACGGCTGGATTCGCCGGATCTGGTGATCCTCGACGCCAGCTTTTTCCTGCCGAACCAGGGGCGCAATGCACGCGATGAGTATCTGCACGCGCATATCCCCGGCGCTCATTTTTTCGATATCGACGTGATCGCCGACCACGCCACCGATCTGCCGCACATGTTGCCCTCGCCCGGCGCTTTCGCCGAAGCCGTCGGCAAGCTGGGCATCGAGGAATTCACCACGGTCGTCGTTTACGACAGCAACGACTTCATGGCTTCCGCCCGCGCCTGGTGGACGTTCCGCACCTTCGATCACGACCATGTCCTGGTTCTCGATGGCGGCCTGCAACGCTGGCAGGCCCTGGGCTTGCCGACGCGCTCGGGACCCGAGTCCGCCAAGACCCAGACTTTTCCAGCCGTCTTGCGCCCTGCCCTGGTGCGCAGCCTGGATCAGGTATGCGAGATCCTCGATCATCCCGGGACTCAACTGCTGGACGCCCGCTCACCCGGTCGCTTCAGCGGCGAGGAGCCCGAACCGCGACCGGGTCTCCGTTCGGGCCATATACCGGGCAGCCGCAACCTTTTCTTCAAGAATCTGATCGACGCATCCACCCATTGCCTTAAATCGGAACCCGAACTCCGGCAGGTTTTCATCGAGGCCGGCATCGATCCCGACAAACCGGTCGTTGCGACCTGCGGCAGTGGCGTCACGGCAGCGGTGCTAGCACTAGGCCTCTACTGTTGCGGCAATGAATATGCGGCGATCTATGATGGTTCCTGGACCGAGTGGGGCGCGTGCGAGGACACGCCCATCGCAACGGGGCGGGAGTGATCTGAGAAAATCCGATGTGCTGGCCGCCATTTGCGGGTGCGCCAATAACCAAGCATTTTTATCAACAACAAACTTTTGACATAATAGCCATTTGTTTCCGTTTCGGAAATTTGCCCGGAAGTTCCCTGAATGGCAAAAAAAGCGGCACACTTCGAAGACTCCCTGAAGGAACTCGAGCAACTGGTGGAAAAAATGGAGCAGGGTAACCTCCCCTTGGAGGAGTCTCTGCAACTCTTCGAGCGCGGGGTGCAACTGACGCGGATCTGTCAGAAATCCCTGCTGGAAGCCGAACAGAAGGTTCGGATTCTGCTGGAAGAGAACGGTGAACCCACATTGAAACCCTTCACTCATGACGTCCAATAACGCCCTTCAAGAATTCATGACGGTCTGCCAGGCGCGCGCCGAAGCCGCCCTGGAAAAGCGACTGCCCGCGGAAAACCGCATGCCGGAGCGCTTGCATCAGGCCATGCGCTACTCCGCGCTGGGCGGAGGCAAGCGGTTGCGTCCGCTGCTGACCTATGCCACCGGTCAGGCGCTGAGCCTCCCGCTGGAGGCCCTGGACGGGCCCGCGGCCGCCGTGGAGATGATTCATGTCTATTCGCTCATCCACGACGACCTGCCCGCCATGGATGATGATTCCCTGCGGCGCGGCAAGCCCACCTGCCACATTGCCTATGACGAGGCCACGGCGATCCTGGCGGGTGATGCCCTGCAGGCACAGGCTTTTCATGTTCTGGCCCAGGACCCGACCCTGAACGTGCCGGCGGAAAACCGCATCGCCATGATCGATTGCCTGGCCACCGCCAGCGGCTCGCTAGGCATGGTGGGGGGGCAGGCCATCGACCTCGACGCCGTGGGCAAGGCTCTGGATTTGCCTTCCCTGGAAAACATGCATATCCGCAAGACCGGGGCCCTGATCCGGGCGAGCGTGAAACTGGCGGCCCTCGCCAAGGATCCCATCGAAACCGTATGGGCGGACCGGCTGGATCATTACGCCAAATGCATCGGGCTTTCCTTCCAGATTCAGGACGACATCCTTGATGAGGAGAGCGATACCCAGACCCTGGGGAAAACGCAGGGCAAGGACCGCGATCACAACAAGCCCAACTACCCTGCCCTGCTGGGTCTGGCTGGCGCCAGGCAGAAAGCCCGGGAGTTGCATGAAGCGGCTTTGGACAGCCTGGCGGGTTTCGGGGCCGAGGCCGACCTGCTCCGCGCCTTGTCGCAATTCATCATCGACCGGCGTCACTGATCGTGTTGAATCCGCTGGCGCCAACCATTCACCGTCAACCCACCCGCCCGGGCGTCCCGCGTGACCTGCCCGGGATCACCGTCGCGTCACGGGACATCGCCCGCCGCCCAATGACCCGATAACCCACCACGAGCGACAACCACGTCACGCTCGGCCAGATTGGACTTTCCCATGACTCAACCCGACAACCTTTCATTGCTCTACTCCATCAGCGACCCGGCGGATCTTCGCGCCTTGCCTGAAGACAAGCTGCCCAAGCTGGCGGAGGAGTTGCGCGAGTATTTGTTGCATAGCGTCAGTCAGTCCGGCGGCCACCTGGCGGCGGGGCTGGGTACGGTCGAATTGACCATCGCCCTGCACTATGTTTTCAATACCCCGGAAGACAAGCTGGTGTGGGACGTGGGTCATCAAGCCTATCCGCACAAGATGCTGACCGGCCGCTGTGACCGCATGCCGACCATTCGCAAAAAGGACGGGCTATCCGCCTTTCCCAGCCGCGATGAGAGCCCCTATGACACTTTTGGCGTGGGCCATTCCAGCACCTCGATCAGCGCGGCACTGGGCATGGCCATTGCCGCGGGCCTGGACAAACGCGACCTGCACGCCGTGGCCATCATCGGTGACGGTGGCTTGACCGGCGGCATGGCCTTCGAGGCCTTGAACCACGCCGGTGTGCTGGACGCCAACCTGCTGGTGATACTGAACGACAACGAGATGTCGATATCACCCAATGTCGGGGCGATGAACAACTATCTGGCCAAACTGCTATCAGGCCGCTTCTATTCCACGATCAGGCAAGGCAGCAAACAGTTGCTGAAAAAGCGCATGCCCACGGTCTGGGAACTGGCGCGCCGCGCCGAGGAGCACGTCAAGGGCATGGTCGCGCCGGGAACCCTGTTCGAGGAGTTGGGGTTCAATTACATCGGACCGATCGACGGACATGATCTGGATACCCTGGTCACCACGCTCCGCAATCTGCGCCAAACCGATGGTCCCCGCTTCCTGCATGTGGTCACTCGCAAAGGCAAGGGCTACCTGCCGGCGGAGATGGATCCCGTCGCCTACCATGGCGTCGGCACTTTCGATCCCAGCAAGGATCATCTACCCAGGGCCAAACCCAGCACCCCCACCTATACCGAGGTTTTCGGACGCTGGCTATGCGACATGGCGGAGAAAGACCCCCGCCTGCTCGGGATAACACCCGCCATGCGCGAGGGTTCCGGCCTGGTCGAATTCGAGCAACGCTTCCCGGACCGTTACTTCGATGTCGGCATCGCGGAACAACACGCGGTGACCCTGGCCGCCGGCCAGGCCTGCGAGGGCTACAAGCCGGTGGTGGCGATCTATTCCACCTTCCTGCAGCGCGCCTACGATCAATTGATTCATGACGTGGTCCTGCAACGTTTGCCCATCCTCTTCGCCATCGACCGTGCCGGCCTGGTTGGGCCCGACGGGCCCACGCATGCGGGCAGCTTCGATTACAGTTATCTGCGTTGTCTGCCCGGAATCGTGATCATGGCGCCCGCCGATGAAAACGAATGCCGGCAAATGCTCTATACCGGCTTCATGCATGACGGACCCGCCGCGGTGCGCTATCCCCGTGGCAAGGGGCCTGGCGTCGAGGTGCGGGAAGAGATGACCGCGCTGCCGTTGGGCAAGGCGGAAATTCGCCGCGAAGGCAAGAAGATCGCCCTGCTGGCTTTTGGTTCCATGGTGCTGCCCGCGCTGGAGATTGGCGAGAAACTCAACGCCACTGTCGTCAATATGCGTTTCGTCAAACCGCTGGACGCGGAGTTGATCCTGAAACTGGCGAAAAGCCACGATCTGCTGGTGAGCATCGAGGAGAATGTCCTTCCAGGCGGCGCTGGCAATGCCATCAATGAAGTGCTCAATGCCCACGTCTGCGCTACCCCGCTGCTGACCATCGGCCTACCTGACATGTTCATCGAACAAGGCAGCCGTGAGGAAGTGCTGTCGATGGCCGGCCTGGATAGTGCCGGGATCCTCGCCTCGATCGAAGCCTTTCAGAACAAGCTGCACAGCCGCAAATCCGCCAGGAAATCCCCCTGATGGAAAGGCTCAGGAACAAGGTCAGGGATATACCGGACTTTCCCAAACCGGGGATCCTCTTCAAGGACATCACGCCCGTGATCCAGGATCCGGAGACTTTGCGACTCGCGATCGATCATCTGCATCTGCCCTATGTGGACCAGGGCATCACGGCAGTGGCCGGCATGGAGGCCAGAGGCTTCATCCTCGGCTCCCTGGTGGCCTGGAAACTGCGTGTGGGTTTTGTACCGCTGAGGAAACCCGGCAAGCTGCCCTATGAGGTCAAGAGCGTCAGTTATGATCTGGAGTATGGCTCAGCCGCGCTGGAGATTCACACGGATGCCCTGCAAACCGGTGATCGGGTGCTGATCGTCGACGATCTGCTGGCCACGGGCGGCACGGCCGCCGCCAGTTGCGAACTGGTCGAATCACTCGGCGCGGACATCATCGCCTGTGCCTTCCTGGTGGAGTTGGAGGGACTGGGCGGCCGGGACCGATTGGACGGCCGCGACATTCACAGCCTGCTGCGCTATCCCGCCTGAGTCACGCAACAGGTCGTGTGCGATCAGGCAGTGACGATGTTCCAGGGCGATTATCTTTGACCGCCGGCAAACCCAGTTCCGGGGAACGCGACGCGAACACGGACCACCGTCCGCTGCGAGTGCTGCAAATCTCCGACTTCCATCTGCGCCAGAAAGCCGGAGACACGCTGCTGGGGGTGGATACCGAACAATGCTTCAAGGATACCCTGGCCGCCGCGCTGGCGGACAATCCGCCACCCGATCTGGCCCTGTTGACTGGCGACCTGGCGCAGGACGCCAGCCCGGAAACCTATCAGCGATTACGCTCCAATCTGGCTCACCTGCCCTGCCCCATCTACTGTCTACCGGGCAATCATGACGATTCCTCGCTTATGGCAGAATTTTTGGCCAAGCCAGCGGTATATTGCGAGAGCCGCATCGAATTCGACTCCTGGCAAATCATCTGCCTCGATAGCTGCATCCCAAATTCGCCCAACGGGCGCCTGGCCGCCGAGCAACTGGCCATTCTGGAGCATTGGCTCACGATTTGCCCGGATCATTTCACGTTGATCGCCCTCCATCATCCGCCCATACCGACGGGCAGCGTCTGGCTGGACACCATGCAGTTGCAGAACTCCGTCGAGTTTCTGGCCATGCTGCGCGGCCGCGAACAGGTCAAAGGCGTGATTTTCGGCCATATCCATCAGGAACTGGATGGGGAAGAGGCTGGCCTGCGACTGCTTGGGTGCCCATCAACCTGCTTCCAATTCAAGCCGGGGCAGTCCGACTTTACACTCGATCGCCTACCGCCCGGATATCGTTGGCTGGAGTTGTACTCCGATGGGCTGATCACCACGCGAGTGGGACGACTGGCCAGCATTCCGACAGGACTGAGCCTGCAAGCGGAAGGGTATTAAGGCCACCGGGTCGGCTTCGGCCTGGCGCGGACCGGCTGCCCCCGAGTTGTGCGATTCAGGACTTGCCTGAACTCAGGCACAGCCCCAAACCTTCAGAGAGCTTGTGACTCAGAATCAAATGATTGCTGAGTTCACTCAAGGCGCGTTGATAGACCTCGCGCTTGAAGTAGACGACATCTTCAATGGGATGCCAGTAATCCACCCAGGTCCAGGAATCGAATTCGGGTTTTCCCGAGCAATCCAACCGTATCCTTGACTCCGGCGATACCAGCCGAAGCATGAACCAGAGTTGCTTTTGCCCTATACAGAGCGGATAGGATCGTTTGCGGATGTACCGTGCGGGAAGATCGTAATGCAACCACTCACTGGTGCGCGCCACCAGTTGTACGTCCTCGCGGGTCAGCCCGACCTCCTCGTAGAGTTCCCGATACATGGCCGCCTCGGGGTCTTCATTACGCTTGATCCCGCCTTGAGGAAATTGCCAGGACCGCATACCCACCCGGCGCGCCCAGAACACACGCTGCTCATTGTTGCAAAGAACGATACCGACATTCAGCCGATATCCGTGTCGATCTATCATGTTA
>Ga0172373_10004210_pt1 | contig 20423 bp, 15 predicted proteins | sample Lak10m_2_FD_114546 | JGI IMG/M metagenome (GOLD analysis project Ga0172373, IMG submission 114546) | Freshwater microbial communities from Kabuno Bay, South-Kivu, Congo - kab_092012_10m | ecosystem: Environmental > Aquatic > Freshwater > Lake | place: Democratic Republic of the Congo...
CGTGGGGCGGCCTGCCACAGTCGGCGTGGGCGTGGCTTCGCCAATGATGACGGTGTTGCTGCTGCCATCGGTGATACTCGCCAGCGTGGGACGACTGGCGGCAGTTGGCACAGGAGTCGGTGTAAACGTGGCTTCGCCGATGATGATCGTGTTGCTGTTGCCATCGGTTGTGGTCGCCAGCGTGGGGCGGCCTGCTCCAGTCGGCGTAGGTGTCTGGAAAGGTGCAAGGGTGACGGACACTCGTGTCGGCGTGGGTGACACTTCGCTAATGATGACGGTGTTGCTGCTGCCATCGGTGATACTCGCCAGCGTGGGACGGTTGGCGACAGTTGGCACAGGAGTCGGTGTAAACGTGGCTTCGCCAATGATGACCGTGTTGCTGTTGCCATCGGTTGTGGCGGCGACAGCGCGTGTGGGACGGCTGGCGGTAGTCGGCACAAGGGTGGATGATGGCGGCGGCACATCAGTTGGCGGCGGTGGCGGCACGTCAGTTGGCGGCGGCGGCGGCACATCAGTTGGCGGCGGCGGCGGCACGTCAGTGGGCGGCGGCGCGGAGTCGTGCTGTTCGCTTTCGATGTCGCCCTCGTCCACTTCCACAATTTCCGGCTGAATGCCCTCGTCGCCACCGCTGGCGACCAGTCCGCCCGGATGGGTGTAGACCACGAATTGCCCGTCCGCCGTGACGACCCCTTGCTGGTCGAGGGGCAACCACGAGCCATCCGCCTGCTGCTGGAACAGGCTGAGTGCGGTGAAGGGCGCAACCGGACGGCGTAGCGGCACGATCACCTGCGCCGATGTTCCCGCTGGCAGCCCTGCGAGTTCCAGCAGCGAACACCACCAGATCGCACCGTATTCCGGCGGCGGGTTGAAATCGTTGGCGAGCAAGCGCAAGCTCAGATCGAGCGTGGCGGAATCCTCCACTGTCACCTGTACGCCGGTATCGCCGATGGGCAGCGCGTCCGATTGCGCCGTGTTGAACTGCACCTCGGACTGCGTGGCGACGATTACGGGCGGTTGCTCGTAGAAGTTTTCGACGGCCTGTTCGCCATTTTCGCGCTGCCAGACCATGTAAAATTCGAGTTCATCCGTTAGCGGTTCCGCCAGCGTGAACGAATAGCCATCGGGCGCGGTGCTGGCATCTACCCGCGAGGTTTGCCAGATCAGCGTGAGTTCGCCGCGCCGGTTTTTGCGGATGACATCGAACTGCACCTGCCGCGTAACCAGCATTTGTTGCAAGCGGGCACTGACGGGCAGCGTGATTTCGACGCTCACATTCCGCATCAGGGTGTCATCGGTGGGTTTGATGAAGGTGGCGGTATAGCGCACACCGTCCGGCAGTTGTAGCCCGCGCAGGAACACCGAGGGCGCGATCAGGTCGCCAGCGGATTGCGCGGCAGAATGACCCGCCACCAGCAGGCATATCAGCAAACTGAGCAACAAGGCGAAACGGTTGCGCTGCATGAATCCATCCCCACACCATCGAATTGTGACGATAGTGTAATATAAAAATCCTCAACGGTGCTACTGGCGCAGCGTCACCTTATAGACGTGCAGCGTATCGCTCACCCCTTTAACGACCACCTGTTCCGGCTGAATAGCGTAGTTTTCCAGCAGGGTTGAGTCATTCAGACTGGCAAAGGTTTCCTCAGTGATGTAAATCTCGTCGGCGTCGGCAAGGCTTTGCACACGGGCGGCGATGTTCACCGTTTGACCGAAGTAGTCCAGACGATCATTGAGAGTTACCGCAATCGAGTGACCGCGATGGATTCCCACTTTGAGATGCAGGCTGTGCGAGATGCTGCGGTTAAACGTGCGCATTTCCTGAATCATTTGCAGCGCCGCCTGAACCGCATCGGTGGGATTCATGAAGGTCGCCATCACTGCGTCGCCAATGGTTTTCACAATCGCGCCGTTGTTCTGGGAGATGGCATGTCCTAACGTGTCAAAATGCTGGCGCACCAGATAGTAGGCTTTGGGGTCGCCAATCGCATCGTATAGGGCGGTTGAGCCTTTGAGGTCGGTGAACAAAAAGGTGATGTCCTGCACGCTCAAACCTTCGTCGCTGCGGACGGTTTCGGAGCGAAACAGATCATGGAAGGTCTGGGTGGTCAGCAGTTTCTTGCCCGTCAGGAACGGCGAGAAATCCATAACAGGCGGCGGGTCGTTCTGCACATGGAAAACCCACAGGGCGCTGCGGCGGTTCAGCAAGTTCTCGATTTGCAGCGTATGGTTGCCGTTCGCCAGTTCGCGCCCTAACTCTAGGCTGAAGGTGCGCGGTTGTTGGGTGACATCTTCTATGACGAGCGTCCGGGGTTGCATCTCAGGATCGGGCGATTGGAATTTGCCGTTCACCAGTTGCAAGGGGATTACCTGTGAGTCGGCCTGTTCGTCGGGCGTGAGTACCAAGCCAAAACTGGCGTCGTTGTTCACATCGGTGGCACGCAGCAAACCGGGCGGGAGTTCGACTTCGGCAACCGCTTTCTCGCCGGGGAGGAGATAGCCCATATATTTTGTGAGGTGGGCAAAGGCTTGGGCGAGCGTGACTCCGGGGATGGGCGAAAGCACGTCGCGGCTCAAATGATATTTGAAGTAGAAATCCTCAATCGGCAGGTTTTCGGGGTGATGAAAACTAATTTCGCGCACCTGCGGCGAGATGGTGAAGGAGATTTGGATGTAATCGTCCAGCGAGGTGTCGCGCTCCACCGTGCAGAAACGGCAGCGATAATGGGAATGCAACGCGCTCATGCTGCGCAGGCTCTCGACCACATAGCCACAGTGCGGGCACAGGACATGCCATTCCATTTCAAACAAAGCGACCTTGACAGCATACAGGAACAGATCAATCGCCTCGTTTTCGGAGAGGCTCTTTTCGACGGCATATTGAAGCGGGTTGAGGCGAAACAGGCTGAAATCGTCAGCCGTGCGAATCAGTGTTTCCAGTTTGGAGATGATACGCGGACTCCACGCACGGGCTTTTTCTAGCAGCTCCAACTTTTCGTCTAAAGCCGTTTCATTGACGTTTGCCATTGTTATTCCCCAATTGAACGTAGCGAATCGCGCCGATCGCGTTCGGTCAGCGTGAGCGAATAGCCACGCACCTAGTGTAATGCAAACCGCATTTTAGGACACTCGCCGCCCCGCCCGAATCAAAAGGCACGACTGCTACGCCGTGTCTTTCGCGTTCTAAAAGCGGCTTGTGGGTCTACAGGTCTTCAGAGAACCACGCCAAGCTGTTGAAAATAGCCTGATCCAGCACTTCGGGGCCAGTCGCCAGCACATCGAAGATATGATCGCCATCAAGGACGACCAGTTCTTCGTGTCCATCATGGTAATTCAGGAACGCCTGCCCCTGCTGCGGCTGCGGATACACGGTGGTATCGCGGCTGCCCACGATGACCAGCATCGGGCCTGCATAGCGGGTGATGGCCGCGACCGGATCAACGGTGAACAGCTCCTCGAAGAAGCCGCGCTTCATGCTGGTTTCTTCGCCCCACGGCAGGGTGATGGGCAGCGCCTCGCCATCAGCCAGCGCCAGACCAGCCTTGATGGTGTCCATCGGCAGGATGTTGGCGAAGTTGGAAGCGGGGCTGGCCGCCGCCGACCACAGCACCAGCGACTTCACACGGGCATCCTGACTGGCGAGGCTGGCAGCGACCAGACCGCCCTGACTGAGGCCAATGACGCCGATATGTTCAACGGCCACGCCTTCAAGCGTGCCAACGAAATCCAGCGCCGCCACCGCGTCGCTGATCTGGCTGGTGAAGGTGGTATCTTCCCACAAGCCTTCGCTCTCGCCCGAACCCCGGAATTCGATACGCAGTGTGGCAATGCCGCGTTCGGCGAAGATGCGGGCGGTGCGGCTGTACATGGCTTCTTCGGTGTTCACAACCGGCAGTTCATCGCGTTCGCCCTTGAAGCCGTGAAACAGCAGAACCAGCGGAACCGGCGCATCGGTGGTGGGCATCGCCAGCGTACCGATCAGCTGAAGCCCCTCATTCTCGAAATGAACAATGGTTTCGGCATATTCAAACGAAGGTGCAGACGCAGCCAGTTCAGCGGCTTTGGCAGCAAGGTCTTCGTGGGCGGCGGCGGGAAGAAGCCCGAATCCGACCAGCACGAGGATCAAAAATAGAACTTGGAAACGACGCATAAAACATCTCCTTCGGAAATCCTAGAACACCTATAAAACTATACCGCTTGATACCCGGATTGCCACGCTGAATGGTCTATGGATCAGGGGGCGTTGGAACGACTCCGGTCGTATTGGAAAAACAAGTGAGTAAGGTATTTTTCATACAATCCAGAATACAAATTTGTTATATTTGCGAGATTGTGTCAGGTGTTGTAGCATTTCCGTTCCCAATAGCTGTGGCGCAAACTGCCACACAGCAGAAAATATTTCGTTTGGAAAAGCAAGGAGATAGTTCATGGCACGAAAGCTCTCGATGGTTCTGTTTTTCATGTCCATCACACTCTGGTTAGCGGCAGTCGCCATCCCCTTCACAGGCGCACAGGATGCGAATGTGGATGTGTATGGTCGCGCCCTGCCGGAAAACGCCGCCTCGTATGACCAGCAGACTTGGCAGACCATTTGCGATTCGACCCGCAAGGAAACCACGCTCTCGTCGGTCGTCTCGGTCTATCAGCGCGTCTGCGGTGATACCAGCCTGTTCGATCTGTTCAGCGACCCGCTGGTCAATCTGGACGAAAACCTGAACCTCGTCCCCGGCGCAGCCGAAAGCTGGGAAGCCTCGGAAGATGGTCTGTCGTGGACGTTCAAGCTGCGCCCCGGTCAGGTGTGGAGTGATGGCACGCCGCTGACCGCCAACGACTACGTGGTCAGCTACAAGTTCATGGTGGATCCCGCCAACGCCTACGACTTCGTGTGGATGTGGCAGGGCATCATCAAGAACTGGTCGGAAGCGGTTGCCGGTGAAGTCACGGTAGACGAAATCGGTATGCGTGCGGTGGACGATCTGACGCTGGTCATCGAAACCAATGGCCCGCGCCCGTATCTGCCCGGCACGGTCTACTTCTGGCCGCCGCTTCAGGCGAAGGCGCTGGCCGAATTTGGCCCCAACTACACCATTGACCCGGCGCACAGCGTCAGCTCTGGCCCGTTCATGCTCAAGTCGTTTGAAGCAGGCAGTCGTCTGGTTCTGGAAGCCAACCCGACCTACAAGGGTTTCCGCCAGCCCTACCTGCGCCAGATGACCGGCGTGTATGGCGACCAGTTGAACGGCAGCTTCCTCGCCTTCCAGAACGGACAGAGTGACCGTGTGAACTACGTTCACCTCAGCCCGGCGGACTTTGAAGTGATCTCTGCCGACCCGGTTCTGAGCGCCAACTATCGCCAGAACTTCGGCGACTTCCGCACCGACTACCTGTTCTTCGACACCTACACCGCCCCCTTCGATAATCTGAAGGTGCGGCAGGCGTTCGCTCATGCGCTGGATCGTGATGCGATTGTCCAGAACGTGGTCGGCCCGCAGTTCGGCATCCCGGCCTACTCGTTCCTCGCCCCCGGTTTCCCGGCCTCGGACGCGACTGGCGACCTGAAGCAGTACCAGAACTATGACTGCGAACTGGCGAAATCGCTGCTGGCGGAAGCCGGCTACCCGGATGGCAAGGACTTCCCGCCGCAGGAATTGAAGTTGCGCAACGAATCGGAATCGCGTGCGGCGTGGTGGGTGGCTTCGGCGGCCTCGATCAGCGAATGCTTGAACGTGCAGATCACTGTCAACAACATGGAATTCTCGGCCTTCATGGACGGTCTGCTGGCTCGTCCGACCACCGTCCAGTTCGGCGCGGTGTCCTACGGTATGGACTACCTCGACCCCTCGAACATGCTGGGCGTGTGGCTGTCCAGTGGCCGTCACTCATGGCTGAACGCCGAGTTTGACCGTCTGGTGAACGAAGCCAACGTGATGGTGGGCGACCCGGTTGTCCGCCTCCAGATGTACAAGGATGCCGAAAAACTCCTCGTCGAAGACGTGGGCGGCATCTTCCTCGTCCATCGTATTCAGGGCGATCTGTTCCAGCCGTATGTGGCTGGCGACTGCTTCCGCCCGGATGCGCAGGGCGTGGGTGCGCTGCACTGGGGCAACGACTGGTGCTGGGGCACGTTCTACATCACCAATGATGTGAGCAACTTCCAGACCTATCGTTCGTCGTAACGACCATCTGAAACAGAGGTTGCCCTCACCCTCTAATTGGTCAGGGGAATGCCTGCGGCACGCAAGCGTAAATTCCCCCGACCAATTACCCTTTCCCAACCGCTGAGTACAGCTAGGAGAGGGGAGAAAAGCCGTAGGGATATGGTTTGCGCCGTGTCCCTGCGGGTGATGAGGGTGCATGGTTGCTACATCCGAATGCTGTGCCCTTCGGGGGGTAAAAACCAGCATCGCATCGTGTCCACAGATATAGGGACAGCCCTCACCCCCGCCCCTCTCCCAACCGCTGAGTACAGCTAGGAGAGGGGAAGCAAGACGCATCTGTTGGTCTGGGGATGAGGGTGTATGGCCTCCAAGTCTGAATGCTGTCCCTTCAGTTGCCGGAAACACGCGGCGACTGAAGGGAATGAACACCAGCATCGCATTGTGTCCACAGATATAGGGGCGGGGTCATACCTGCCCCTATTTAAGATTCGAGTATCGCATGACAGGTTATATTCTCCGCCGCCTCATCGCTCTGCTGCTGGTGCTGCTGGCGGTTTCGGCAATCGTATTCTTTTTGATGAACGCTGTTCCCGGCGGGCCGTTCAGTCTGGGCGAACGCGGCTATACGCCAGACGCGCTGGCGAACCTCGAACGCAAGTACGGGTTGGATAAGCCGGTGACGGAACGCTACATCAACTTCCTCATCAGCGCCGTGCAACTCGATTTTGGCAACTCGTTCGCCGTCGCGGGGTCGCCGCCGGTGACGGCTGTCATCCTGCGGACGTGGCCGGTCACGCTGCATATCGGGCTGTATACGATCATCGTGTCGTTCGGCTTCGGCCTTGTCATGGGGACGTTCGCGGCCTATCACCGCAATAGCTGGGTGGATAACCTCATCACCTTTCTCGCCACGCTAGGCATCACCCTGCCCAACTTTATTATCGCCACCTTTTTACTCATCATTTTTGGCTTTCAAGCGGGATGGGGCGAAGACCAGAAACGCTGGATTATCGGCCCACTCATCCCGGGCGGTTCGGCCATCCTGTCGTGGGATTACTTCCTGCCCGTCATCACCTATGCGCTGGCTCCGCTGGCGCTGGTCGCCCGTTACACCCGTTCCAGCGTGTCGGACGCACTCGGTGCGGATTATGTGCGTACCGCCCGCGCCAAAGGGCTTTCGGACGTGGCTATCATGTTCCGCCATGTGCTGCGGAACGCGGCGATCCCGATGGTGACGGTGCTACTGCCGCAAATCCCCAACCTGCTCACGGGGTCGCTGTTCATCGAAGTGGTGTACGGTATTCCGGGGTTGGGTAAATTCTTCGTGACCAGCATTTTCAACCGCGACTACCCGATGATTATGGGGCTGGTGCTGCTGGTGGCGTTCTTCTGGGGGATCACATACCTCATCACCGATATTCTTTATACGCTGATTGATCCGCGTGTACGCCTGTAATTATGAGTAGCCAAAACGTGGAAGCAAACCCAACTGTCCCCCCCACCCGCCTGACCCCGCCGACTGCGCCTGTGGTGCGGCGCACCCTGCTCGGAGATGCGATTCGCCGTTTCCGGCGCAACCGCCTAGCCATGGTCGGGTTGGTCATTTTGATCGCGTTTCTGCTGGTCGGCGTGCTGGCGGATGTCATCTCGCCCTATCGCTACGATCAGGTGTTTTTCACCAAACGCGCCAGTATGCTGCCTTTCATAGAGCCGGCACACCCGCTAGGGCTGGATAATTCCAGCCGCGATTATCTGTCGCGCTTGATTTACGGGGCACGTACTTCGCTCACCGTCGGCATGCTCGTCCCGCTGATCGCGTTCGCCATCGGGATGCCGCTGGGGATGCTCTCCGGCTTTCGCGGCGGTTGGGTGGATTTCACCATCCAGCGCCTCGTGGACATCGCCACCGCCATCCCGCCGCTGCTGTTCGCGCTGTTTCTGTTGAGCGTGGTCGGCTCTGGCGTGGGGAATGTCATCTTCGTGCTGGCGATCACCACATGGATCGAACCGTTGCGGCTCACCCGCGCTCAATTCTTGGCCTACCGCGAAAAAGAGTTCGTCACGGCGGCGCGGGCGCTGGGCGCGAGCGATTGGCAGATCGTGTTCAACCACATCCTGCCCAACGTCCTCTCGCCGCTGCTGGTGGCCTTCACCTTCGCCATTCCTCTCGCCATCTTCGCGGAAGCCGGCCTCAGTTTCCTCGGAATCGGCATTACTGAACCCACTGCCAGTTGGGGCAAAATGGTGGGTTCGGGCATTGGCAACACGATTCGGGTATATTACCATTTGGCACTGTTCCCGACTCTTCTGGTCGCCCTCACGGTGTTGGGCTTCTCATTCGTCGGGGACGGCCTCCAGGAAGCACTCGATCCGAATCGGTCAAATTAATGAGATTAATGGGACAAGAGGCTATGTTCAAACGAAGCGGACTGCTGATCGCACTCATGATTATACTGCTGGCGGCGGGCTGTGGCGGCGGTGCGCCAGCCTCCACGCCGCTGCCCACCATTACCGCCATCCCCACCTATAGCTACGTCGAACCGACGGCTGCCCCGGCAATGGCAACGGCGGCTGCCGCGACGGCTGCGGCGGCAAGCAGCGCCACCACCGCACTAGACCCGCAGGCTGTCGAACGCGGACGCGGACGCTACGAGGCGCTGGACTGCGGCTCGTGTCATGGGGCGGCAGGGGAAGGCACGGATAAGGGTTCGTCTATGATCGCCTACGTCGGCACGGAAGACGAGTTCATCGCCTTCATGCGTTCGGGCGGCAAACTAGGCGCAGATCATCAATATTCGACCAACCGTTTGAGCGACAGCGGCGGCAAGAATCTGTTCCAGTATCTGCTATCGCTGCGCGCATCATGAGCCAATCCAGTGCCCGAATCAGTGACCGCACCCGCCTGATCGCCAGCGCACTCTTTTTTGCTGTCACGGTGGCGGTCATCTTTTTCTCAGGCAACCGCCCCGCCGCTACGCCCGCGCAGATCATGCCGCTTGACCCGACAGTGCGTGCCAATTTGCAGAATGTATCGGCACAGGTGCTACCCGCCGACCAGCAGGAAACAGTGCAGCAGATCCAGACGATGCTGAACGACTGCCCGGACTACGGCGAAGCCCGCCGCAGCCAGATGCAGCAGCATATCGCTTGGCTGCTCGACCCGTCCGGCATTCCGACGGACATTCTGATGGCGATTGGCGCAAACCCACGCGGCAAGTTGATGGTGGGGATGGCGACCTATACCGCCGTCGAATGGCGCTTGCTCAACCGTCCGGCGGAGTCGTGCTTGCTGCCCATCGGCAAGCTGGTCAACACGTTGCTGGCGGCGAACGGCGAACCCACCGAACCCGCTTTCACCACACCCTGATTTTCCCAACCCGCACACGGGAATAACGCTCAAAGACCGGCTTTCAGGCCGGTTTTTGATGGGGCGCATTCGGATTCGGGGGCGGGGTAGATGTTAAAAATACTCACCCTTTTTCCCTCTCCCTCAGTGTGATGGACTTAAGAATCGTGTAACCTTTTCAACCCCCTTCGCCATGACGCGCAGTGGAAGGCGGGGGGATGAGGGTAACTGCCCCATTTCCGAATACACCCGCCATTGCTTGGACTTCTAGAAAATTCGTAAAGAATGCGGCAAAATAGAAATTGTCTTACGCAGCACAGTAGGGGACGCATGAGCTATCAACAGGATCGGCAGTCGGTGAACAGGCTGTTTCAACCCGCCATCGGCATTATGAACCGCCTTCGCTACCCGCAGAAGTTCATCCTTATCGGGATGCTGCTGTTGCTGCCTTTGCTGGTGGTGATGACTCAGTCTTTCTCCAAGATCAATGAAGATGTTGATTTCACGGTTGCTGAACAGCAAGGGCTGGTCTTTAACCGGGCGGTTCTCGATCTTCTTCAGCATGTGCAGCAGCACGCCGCCCTGAGTGTCGCCGTGCTGAACGGTGGCGACTCCTTTCGTAGTGCGCTGACCCTGAAGGAAGCCGATGTGGAAGCCCGTATCGCGGCGCTGGACGCGCTGAGTATGCGCTTCGAGGATATGCTGCATGTCACTGACGAATGGGCGATAGTCAAATCGGATTGGGTTGCGCTGCAAGGGCATGTGGATGAGATGTCGTTGCAAACCGTCGAAAATACCCATGCCGCGCTCAGCAACCGCATCTTGCGCCTGATTACCGTCATCGCCAACACGTCCAACCTGATTCTTGATTCCGAACTGGACAGCTACTATTTGATGGATACCGTCATTACCCAGCTGCCGCTGGTGACGGATTACATGAGCCAGATGCGGATGATCGCGCTGCAAGCGGCGCTCAAAGGGGAAGTGGATAGCCGCACCCGCACCCAGCTCACCCTGTATTCCGGGCTGATGCGTTCAGCAGTGCGTGCCAATCTGGAAGGGTTGGGCTATGCCTTCGCCCGCAATCCGGCGCTGGCGGCCCGCTTGAATCCCGCCTTGAATAGTTACACGCTCGCCACCGACAGCCTGCTAATCCTGCTCAATCAGTCGTTCATTCTGGGTGAGAATGGCGACCCGAACGATGGCGCTACCCGCCCTGTCAGCATCAATGCGGACGAGTTCTATCAAGCCGCATCGGCGACCATTAGCCGCGCTTTTGACCTGTATAACCTTGTTTCACCCGCGCTGGATCATTTGCTTTCAGAACGGGTTCAACGGTTTGAGTCGCAGCGGGCGCTGGCGATCGGCGTGACACTGGCGGCGGTTGTCACCACGCTGTATTTGTTCCTCGGGTTCTACTTCTCGCTCAATCAGAGCATTGTCAGTCTCGATCGAGCTACACAACGTATGGTACATGGGGATGCCAGCCCAACGTTCCGTGTCGCCAGCCGCGATGAACTGTCGCAGGTGGCATTGGCGTTCAACACCATCGCTACCGAACTGGTGAACGCCCGCGATACGGCGCTGACCGCGACCCGCGCCAAAAGCCGCTTCCTTGCCAGCATGAGCCACGAACTGCGAACACCCCTGAACGCGATCATCAGTTACAGCGAACTGATTGAGGAACAACTGATTGAGGATGAAATTACTTCCTACGTTCCCGATCTCAAGAAAATACAACTGGCTGCCCATCATTTGCAGGCGCTCATCAATGACATTCTCGATATCTCCAAGATTGAAGCGGGCAAGATGGAGTTGTACCTTGAGGAGGTGAACGTGTGTTTGCTGGTCAATGATGTGACCACCACCGTGCAGCCCATGATCGAGAAAAAAGGAAACCATTTGGAGGTGTCCTGCCCGCAGAACGTCGGCCTGATGACCACCGACCTGATTAAGACGCGCCAGATTTTGTTCAACCTGATGAGCAATGCCAACAAGTTCACCGAAAAAGGCCAGCTACGCTTGACGGTGCAGCCTGCCGGCCAAGCGGAGAAAATCACCTTCAGCGTGAGCGATTCGGGCATCGGCATGTCGCCAGAGCAAATGAAGCATCTGTTCGAGGAATTTCGGCAAGGAGAATCTTCCACCACGCGCAAATATGGCGGGACAGGGCTGGGGCTGGCGATCAGTCAGCGGCTGGCGCGGTTGATGGGCGGCGACATCAGCGTGTCCAGTCAACTTGGCGCGGGTTCCACCTTCAGCCTCACACTGCCACTGGTGGTTTCCCCCGCCGAAGCCTGAGCCGGAGGGGGCTGCCCGGCCTCCGATGGGTGTCCCCCGGATAGCGCATGAGAACTTCGTCCAGTGCTTGACCGGGTTTGAGTAACCAATCCAATCAAGAACTGACTCGCCGTTGCCTCCCCCGTATTGTCTATTTACAAATTATCAAAATCAGGCAGATTTTTGTGAAAAGCGAAAACCTTAAGGTTTTAATTGTATTTTTCGAGTTAGTCTGAAGTTAGTGTAGTGTAATTTAGTCAGGGAGAAATTCCATTATGGTGCGCAGTATGGTTCGTGTTCTGGTGGTGGTGCTGGCGCTGCTGGCACTGGCGGGTGTGGTTTCGGCGGACGGTGGCATTAACGGCTCGGCGAACGGGTACTTCGGTGGGGATAGCCTGTTTTGCAGCAGCGCACGCGGTTGCTGGCTGCTGAACCCCAATCGTCCGGCGAAGGGGTCGGTTCCGGCGCTGCTGGGCGAATTCTCGCAGGCCGACATTCAGGCGGCGCTGGCGACGTGTGCGGCGAATGCCACCAACGTCATCATCGGCACGATTGAGGGCACGTATGGCCCGTTCACGCTGTCGGCGGTGTATGACGGCCCGAACGCCGATCCGGTGTGTTCGCTGCAAGTGAACGCCTTTGAAGCGGTTGGCAAGGAATCCAAGCCGTATTCGTTCAAGCCGATGGCAAGCGGTGGGTACGCGCCGATGGGCAGTTCGGTGGATCTGAGCGCCGAGTGCTTCATTCAGGCGCAAGCTAGAAACGGCTCTGTGCGACCTTTTGGTTATAAGGTGATTGGCAGCGGCAAGGCCGACGGTTACGACCTGTTCAGGTACGAAACCGATATGATGTTGGGGCTGCTGTTCGTGCGCTGGTCGGAAACGACCGAAGGCCTGCCGGAGTGCGACGTATAGGTTCGTGATGTAATGATAAAACACCCAGCACGGGCGAACCTGTACCGGGTGTTTTTTTGTGTACATTGGAGTATTGTTTGTTCTTTTTATATCATCTGGTATCGCCTGATTGTGACTAGCCGGATCAAATATGAATTTTTTGTGAAATCAAGATTCTCAAGGACATAAAGGTGTTTTTTTTGTTAGAATGAAGTTAGTGCAGTTTAGTTTTGTCATGGAGAGAATCACTTATGATGCGTAGCATGGTTCGTGTTCTGGTGGTGGTGCTGGCGCTGCTGGCACTGGCGGGTGTGGTTTCGGCGGACGGTGGTATCAACGGTTCGGCGAATGGTTATTTCGGTGGCGACAGCCTGTTTTGCAGCAGCTCCCGCGGTTGCTGGCTGCTGAACCCCAATCGTCCGGCGAAGGGGTCGGCTCCGGTTCTGCTGGGCGAATTCGCGCAGGCTGACATTCTGGCCGCGCTGACGACCTGCAAGGCAGATGCCACCAATGTTCAGATCGGCACGATCAACGGCACGTATGGCCCGTTCACGCTGTCGGCAGTGTACGATGGCCCGAACGCGGTTCCGGTTTGCTCGATGCAGGTGAACGGCTTTGAAGCGGTGGGCAAGGAAGCCAAGCCGTATGTGTTCAAGCCGACGCCGAGCAATGGGTATGCCTCGATGACCACTTCGGTGGACACGAGCGCCCTGTGCTGGATGGAACTGCATGGTTCGGCCATCACCAGCGGCAAGACCGATGGTTACGAGCTGTACGAGTGGAACGACAGTACGCATGGTTTGGACTTCGTGCGCTGGTCGGAAACGGATGAGGAATTGCCGGAGTGCTAATCCGTACTCTGTAAGTCACTGATGTGACGATAAAACACCCGGCACGGGCGAACCTGTGCCGGGTGTTTTTGTGTCTGTTGGCCTATCCGTTTGGTTTCATTGGCAACGTCTAATTTACAAAGTGCTGAAATAAAACAAATTTTTGTGAAAAGTGAAAACATCAAGGGTTTGAAAGTGACTTTAGGGTTAGCATAAGGTTAGTGTAGTTTGGTTTAGTTAGGGAGAAAACCCATTATGATGCGCAGTATGGTTCGTGTTCTAGTGGTGGTGCTGGCGCTGCTGGCACTGGCGGGTGTGGTTTCGGCGGACGGTGGCATTAACAGTTCGGCGAACGGGTATTTCGGTGGTGACAGCCTGTTTTGCAGCAGCGCACGTGGTTGCTGGCTGCTGAATCCCAATCGTCCGGCGAAGGGGTCGGTTCCCGCACTGCTGGGCGAATTCGCGCAGGCCGACATTCAGGCGGCGCTGACGACCTGCAAGGCGGACGCCACCAATGTGCAGATCGGCACGATTGAGGGCACGTATGGCCCATTCACGCTGTCGGCAGTGTACGATGGCCCGAACGCCGATCCGGTGTGTTCGCTGCAAGTGAACGCCTTTGAAGCGGTTGGCAAGGAATCCAAGCCGTATGTGTTCAAGCCGACACCGAGCGGCGGGTACGCCTCGATGACCACTGCGGTGGATACGAGCGCCCTGTGCTGGATGGAACTGCATGGTGTTGCTCATACCAGCGGCAAGACCGATGGTTACGAGTTGTACGAGTGGAACGACAGCACGCATGGTTTGGACTTTGTGCGCTGGTCGGAAACGACCGAAGGCCTGCCGGTGTGTGGCAAGCCATAAGTCACTGATGTGACGATAAGACACCCGGCACGGGCGAACCTGTGCCGGGTGTTTTTGTGTCTGTTGGCGCAACTTTGCGCCCGGCTTTTCTGCCCCCCTGATGACCCGCTGTAACAAGATCGAGAATTTTGAAACCGCATTCTGATTGGTGACTTTAGATAGTTGTGCATTCTGTTAAATTGTGCATAATAGTCATTAGTGGTATTAAAAAGTGCAGAATAACCACGGTTGAATTTGTAGAACGCTCTTGTCGGTAAACAACCCCACCCCTTATCAACGGGTGGATGTAAAATTCGGGCTGTACCGTTTTTGGGGATGTTGTAAAGGCGACTATGTGCATTTCAATCTGTAGGATGCCATCGCTGGCCGTATTCGGCTCACTCCAGTCCACGTCCCGCGCACCTGACTAATCAGGCAGGTGCAGGCGCGGGGGATTAAACCCGTCCGCCGGGACGCATAGTACAGCGCGTTACGATTTGAATTGAGCGAGAAGACAAGCACAGCCGTGGGTGCGTTTGCACACCACGGCTGTGTGTGTTTAGACAGGGATAACCGTGCCTGACCATGTGATCACGGCTCTGGAAGTGCAGAAACGGAACCAAGACCGCGTGAACGTCTATTTGGATGGCGAATTCGCGTTCGGGTTAAGCGCATTGGAGGCTGTGCGCCTGCGTAAAGGGCAACGGCTGACGGATGCGGAAGTGACTGTTCTACGAGAAGCCGATGTGCGTCAGCAAGCTGTGGAGAGCGCCGCCCACTTTCTGGGCTACCGCCCGCGCAGCATGGCCGAGGTGCGTCAGAATCTGGTGGCGAAAGAGTTCGCGCCGGATGTGATCGAAGCGGCTGTCGAACGGCTGCAAGCGATGGGCTTTGTGGACGATGCGGCTTTCGCCCGTTACTGGGCGCAAAACCGCAGCGAGTTTAAGCCTCTCAGCCGCCGGGCGCTGAAAGTGGAACTGCGCCGCAAAGGTGTGGCCGATGATGCGATTAGCGCGGCACTGGCGGATGTAGATGAAACGTCCGGCGCTTATCAAGCCGCGTCCAAGCAGGTTCGCAAGCTGCGCGGCCTGACCAAACGCGAGTTCAAGGTCAAGCTGTCGGCGTTTCTTCAGCGGCGGGGATTCTCTTTTGACACCACACAGGACACCGTTTTGCGCTTGATGGATGAGTTAGAGGCGCAAGACGCGATGTTTTTTCAACCCTTGAATCAACCAACAGATGAGGAATAAACCATTATGGAAGGAGTCGGAGGGGTTCTTGCCCTGCTGCTGGCAGTCTTGATGGGCGCCGCTGCGGGCGTTGGAGTTCTGTATGCCTACCAGAACTCGCGTGGCAAGAGCCGGATTGAACAGGGCGAGGCCGAAGCGAAACGGGTCATTGGAGAGGCCGAGACGCGGGCGCGCAGCGTCGTCAAAGAAGCCGAGGACAAATCCAAGAGCGCGTTGGACGAAGTGGAACAAACCAGCCTGCGCCGTCGGCGCGAACTGGATAACGAAGACGAACGCTTGCAGCGCCGCCGCGAGGACTTGGACAAGCGGCTGGAAAAGCTGGAACTGCGCGAACAGACGTTGAACAAACGTCAGAGCCGCATGGACAAGCAGCAGAATGATTTGCAGAAGCTAGAATCCGACAAGTTGGCAGAGCTTCAGCGCGTGGCGCAGATGACCGAAGGCGAAGCCCGCGCCGAACTGCTGGCCGCCGTCGAACGTGATGCCCGCAGCGACATGGCACGGACGATCCGGCAGGTGGAAGCGGAAGCCCGCGAAGAAGCCGACACCCGCGCCCGCGATGTGATCGCGCTGGCGGTACAACGGTTGGCGAGCGAACACGTCAGCGAAATCTCGGTCAGCGTGGTGCAGCTGCCTAGCGATGAAATGAAGGGGCGCATCATCGGGCGTAATGGCCGCAACATCCGCGCCTTTGAACTGGCGACGGGTGTGGATGTGGTCGTGGACGACACCCCCGAAGCCGTGACCATCAGCAGTTTCGATCCGGTGCGCCGCGAAGTCGCCAAACGCGCCCTCGCCAAGCTGGTTGTGGACGGGCGCATTCACCCCGCCCGCATCGAAAAGCTGGTTGAAGACTCGAAGGCCGAAGTGGAAGCTGCCATCCGCGAGGAAGGCGAACGCGCCGCTTACGAAACCGGCATTCCGGGGCTGCATCCCGAAGTCATCAAGCTGTTGGGACGGCTGAAGTTCCGCACCAGCTACGGGCAGAACCAGCACACGCACGCCATCGAAACCGCGCACATCGCCGGCATGATTGCGGCGGAACTGGGCGCAGATGTGACGCTGGCGAAGGCGGGTGGCCTGCTGCATGACATCGGCAAGGCGATTGACCACGAAGTGGAAGGCACACATGCCCTGATCGGCGCAGATTTCGCCAAACGCTATGGCGTGAATGCCAGAGTGGTGAACTGCATCGCCGCCCACCATCATGAGGTGGAGCAGGAGTGCGTGGAAGCCTACATCGTGGAAGCGGCAGATGCCATCAGTGGTGCGCGCCCCGGTGCGCGGCGTGAAAGCCTCGAAACCTACATCAAGCGCGTCAAGACGTTGGAAGAAATCGCCAACAGCTTCGACGGTGTGGAACAAAGCTACGCGCTGCAAGCGGGGCGCGAAGTCCGCATCATCGTGCGCCCGGACTCGCTGGACGAGTTCGCGTCACTCAAGCTGGCGCGGGATGTGGCACGCAAGATCGAGGAAACCATGCAGTACCCCGGTCAGATCAAGGTGCAGGTCATCCGCGAAACCCGCGCAGTGGATTACGCCAAGTAACCCGCTGTCGCAGTCGGTTGCACATAAGCGGGGCGTTCCCACAGCGGGAGCGCCCCGTTTTTATTGGGGACGCTTCCCCGATGCAGGCAATGGCATACAGCATTACAATACCTCTAACGAATAGGGGGTATCACCATGAAGCCCGTCCAATGCCTGCTGCTGAGTGTGCTGCTGCTGTGCGTCGTCACCACTGCCGCCGCGCAGACCGACTGCCCGACCCTCGTCCGTGCCGCGCTGTCGGCTGTGGACGTAAGCTGTACCGATACCGGACGCAATCAGGTGTGCTATGGCAACGTGCAGTTGGTGGCAACCCCGCGTGAGGGCGCAACGCTGGCCTTCGACACAGCGGGCGACAGGGCAGATGTGACCGATATACAGGCGCTACAACTCAGTTCGATGAGCCTTGCCGATCGTTCGTGGGGTGTGGCGCTGATGCAGGTGCAAGCCAATTTGCCGGATACCCTGCCGGGGCAAAATGTCACCTTCCTGTTGTTCGGCAACGTGGAGATCGAAAACCGTGCCAGCGCGACCCACACCCTGAGCATGACCGCCCTGCGCGGCGTGAACGTCCGCCTGCGCCCCACCACCACCGCCAACAACATAATCGCCTCGCTGCGGCAGGGCGATAGCGTGAGCGCCGATGGTCGCCTTGCGGATAGCTCGTGGGTGCGGGTGCAAATCAATGGCAGCACCGGTTGGGTGGCCACCAATTTCGTGAGCGCCGAGGGCAACCTGAACAGCCTGCCCGTTGTGGAGGCGGGTGAACCGTCTTTCGGCCCGATGCAGGCGTTCGCCTTCCGCACCGGACTCGCAGATCGTCCCTGCGCCGAAGCGCCGGATAGCGGCATCCTGATTCAAACACCGGCAGGCAGCGGCAAAATCACGATCAATGCCAACGGTGTGCAAATCCGGCTCGGTTCGACGGTGTATCTGCAAGCGCAGCCGAATAACCTGATGACGGTGAGCGTGGTGGAGGGCGAGGCCGTGCTGGAGGTGTTCGGGCAGACGCAGATCGTCCCTGCCGGAACGTATTCGCAAATTCCTATGGATAACGCGGGACAGGCGGCGGGCACACCGTCCTATCCGCGCCCCTACGATGCCGCCGCGCTGGCAACGCTCCCGCTGGGGATTGCCGCCTTCGCGTCAATCACGGTAGCCGCCCCGCTGACTCCGGCGCAGATCGAGACCGCCTTAGCCACGCCCACCCCGCAACCACAGATCGTACGGGCCGCCCCCGCTGGCAGTAGTGACGATTCGAGTCACAGCGAATCAGAGACAGGGGCGGGCGGCACACCCCGCAGCGGCACATGGAACCAGAGCCAAAGGCTCACCACCAACACCTGTGATCCGAGCGCATCCGGCCAGAGTGTGGGGACGATGAGTTACACCACGCCGACCATCACGTTCAGCGACAGCGGCGATTCGCTGGTGTGGGATGCTCCCGGCTGGATGACGCTGGGCATGGGACGAACGGGGGATGGGGTGTATCAGAGCGTGACCGATTATGACCACCTGACTATCACCATCGCCTTCACTTCTACCACCAGCTATAACTTCACATGGTCGGGCATCTACCCGGAATGGCAGGGTGCGCCAGCCTGCGAATACATTATGCAGGGCGGCGGCACGTTTCAGGGCTGATCTTTATTTAGCGGTGCGGGTTCAGTGACAAAATAAGGATAGGCGCAATCTAGCGGGCGGCGTTACACTTGCAACGCGATCAGGGCAAGCGAACGGGCGAACAAGATGCGTGAGATGGTGTACTGTCCGGTATGCGGAGCGAAATTAGGACGACGCGAAGATGGCGGGCGGCTGCGGCAAGCCTGTGACTCGTGTGGTTACGTGCATTATGTGAATCCGGTGCCGGCGGTGGGCATCCTGATCGAACATGAAGGCGGCGTGGTGCTGATCCAGCGCGGGCAACCGCCGCATCAAGGCGAATGGACGCTGCCCAGCGGGTTTATCGAAGCGGACGAAAGTGCCGAAGATGCGGCTGTCCGCGAGGCCGAAGAAGAAACCGGCCTGAAGGTGGAAATCCTCGAACTGGCTGGCATTAACTCGTTTCCAGAAGGCCCTCCAACCAGCGGAATTATGATTTTCTTTCGCGCCCGTCCGGTAGGGGGGCAGTTGCAAGGCGGAGATGATGCGCTTCAAGCGCGGGTCTTTCAGCCGGAGGACATGCCGCTGCTGCCCTTTCGCACCCACCGCGAAATCATGGCGGAATGGCTGGCGCGGCGCGGCGGGTTGCCTGCGGTGCCCTCTTCAGGGGAGAGTGAACGCGCCGATTTCATCATTCGCCCCGCCGAAAGTGCCGACTTTGACGAGATTATGGCGCTGCTGGCGCTCATCCCCGCCAACCGCGATTTGAACCCCGACGACTGGCGCGAGGTCAACCTGCGTTTCCGCGAGTCTGCTGGCTTCGAGGTGTTTGTGGCGCAAACCCGCCAGCCGCCGCCTATCCTGATCGGATTCACGGTGCTGTCCATCGTGCGGACGCTGACCGGCGGGCGCGGCTTCATCAACGATATGGCGGTGCTGCCCAGTTACCAGCGGCGCGGCGTGGGTGCGGCGCTGCTGGAAGCGGTGGTACGGCGGGCGGGGCGGCTGAATCTGCGTTCTATCCTTGTGAACGTGCAGCGGGCGAACGAACGCGCCCGCGCTTTTTACGCGGCGTCCGGCTTCGATGAAGAGTCCACCATGCGCGTGAAAATCCGGTGACATCTGCTCGCCGCTACCCTTGCCAACATAGGTTACAATTAGATTAATCAATTTATGGGAGGTGGGGTATGCGAATTTACTTTTTCCGTCACGCCCATGCCGAAGATGCACAGGGGCCGGAATTTGACGATTTCACCCGCCCCCTTAGCACTCGTGGCAACGAACGCACGCAAGCCGCCGCCGGTGCGCTGGAACGGCTGGGGTTGAAGCCCGTGCGGGTGTTCAGCAGCCCCCGTCTGCGGGCGCGGCAGACTGCCGACATTCTGGCGAAAGCCTTTGCCACGCCAGTGATCGTGCGCGAAGAACTGAACTTCGGCTTCAACCCGGCCTTCATCAGCACGCTGGTCGAAGGGCTGGAAACCGAGGATGAAGTGCTGCTGATCGGGCATGAGCCGGACTTCAGCACGACCATCGCCGCCATCACCGGCGGTTCGGATGTGATGATGAAAAAAGGCAGCGCGGCGCGGGTGGACTTGATCGCCCAGCAGCCGCCGCGTGGGACACTGGTCTGGTTGCTCACCCCGCGCACGCTGGATTTGATGACGGGTGAAAACTAG
>Ga0172373_10004214_pt1 | contig 20403 bp, 25 predicted proteins | sample Lak10m_2_FD_114546 | JGI IMG/M metagenome (GOLD analysis project Ga0172373, IMG submission 114546) | Freshwater microbial communities from Kabuno Bay, South-Kivu, Congo - kab_092012_10m | ecosystem: Environmental > Aquatic > Freshwater > Lake | place: Democratic Republic of the Congo...
AATATTGTTCTGTTTGCTGTTGTTGTTTGGGTAGAGGTGTTGTTTGTTGTTGTTTGGGTGGAGAATATTGTTCTGTTTGCTGTTGTTGTTTGGGTAGAGGTGTTGTTTGTTGTTGTTTGGGTGTAGATTGGATTTGTTGCTGTTCAGGTGTAAATATTGTTTGTTGTTGTTGTGTTGGTTGATGAACCTGTAGATAAGGTTTTTTTTTATCGTGGGTGTTATAGTAGTAGTGCGTATCCCCATCATCATAACTAATCTCGAGGCCCACTGGGGATGGTAAAAAAAATTTGTTGCTATTGTCTTCCACTGCTATAATTGTATTTAGAAGAACCATGAAAGAAAACAAGTATAGTGCCTTCATTTCTTAATCTAACAAAAGATTAAAAAAATTAATTAATTATTTCAAATCCAAACAGCAGTATAGTAATGGCGTGAATACAAATTCTTGGTATTGTTGTATCCGATGCTTGATGGGCGTGGATTGTACTGGAATGCAGGCAATGTATAAATGGGCATTTTTGTCCTATCAATAACGCGATCCAGCATCCGTGGTCCAGTGGCGTCAATCACACTCCCCTTGTAATACTCGTAGGTTGGGGACATCAATTCACGGAATACCTCATTCCAGAAGGGGTGGCGTGGTGGGGATGCCATCAAACTATTTTGGTATTTTTCTGTTTCTCTGTAGGAACTCTCGACAATCGACACCTTGTCGTGGTGGAGTTGAGAATAAAAATTATGGTAAATCTCAAAATCCATGTCAATATAAATACCACCATAAGTGTCAAGAATAAAATAACGAGCCGCATCCACACGCATGATATGGGAAGGATACTCTAAGTACTGCTGTAAAAACCATGGATACTTGGATCGTATGAATTGCTCCAGATCCTCATCATCCCACAATTTATAGACAAATCCAACAAATTTATCCATGACGGATTCCTGGCATTTTTCCCATATGGGAGACCACTTTTTTTTATCTGATGGGGCTGTCTGGTGAATAATCAATGGGATCATATATTTATTTCTATAAAAGAAGAATTAATTATTTAGATAATTTACGTGTTCTTGTAGGCAATCACAGAAGACATGATGTAAAACCCAATATTAAAAACAAACAAAATACACATGAAAGTTGGGAATTTAGCATACAGGATAAGGGTGATGATGATTAGAACAATTGTGAAAATCAAAAGGTAAACATAGGGCATGATATCCTCCCATTTGGATTTCTTTACATACCTTGTATCAACAATAAGGATGATCAGCACAATTATAAAAACAACTGGCATAATAATGTTGATGGTTTTAGCAAAATCGGCACATTTCCTGACAAGTTGTCCTTGTCCTTGCCCCTGGCTTGATCGTTGTGGCATTTTTATTTTTAGATGGAAATAAAAATACAATTTAATTTTTACCAACCATGGAATACAGAGCAGATGTGAAACTGAAAATCAGATTGGCAATCAACATGGCACACATGTAGGATGGGTGGCGAACATATACCCAAATCGTGAAGCCAAACAGAAATGACAAGAACAAGACACCGACTATCAGGCCAACTATACTGGAAACACTTTCCTTGCGGAAATTGACAATGCGGAAGAAAAGGGAGACGATGCCAACCAGAATCATGAACCCCAACAAGAACAATGCGGGGATGGTCAGCACGAATTGGACTTTGGAGCACAAATCAACGGCCCAGTGCATCTGTTTCTTTGACGATTTGTTTTGTTGCTGTTTTTTTGACGATTTTTTTGAAGATTTTTTTTGTTTCTGTGGCATTTTTATTATTTAAAAAGAAAATAATATAATAAAAATTTAAAAAATATGAAATTCGTATTGATGGTGCCACTGCGAAGGTGTGGGAGCAATGCCATCCGTTTGCGGATGAACCTTCATCCCGATTTCTACAGCCCCTACCCTTTACATTTATGCGACATGAAGGAAGAAGGGAAAACCTACACTGATGATCTGGACTATTTCCAGCTTATCGTTGATATGGTTGGCCTGCAGAGACACAGTCTGGTATCGTGGGAGGATCTTTTGTTTGATCCAGTCGAGATTTTCAAAAACATCAAGGACAAGCCCCGGAGTATCTACAAGATCTACTGGGAAATGCTGTCCCAGGTTGGTAAAAAAAAGAATGCGAGAGTGGTCATGGACAAGTGCCAGGACTCGGTTTGTGATTTTGAAGAGATGATTGGACTTTTCCCAGAAATGCTTTTTCTTGATGTTGTGAGGGATCCGCGAGCCCAGATCTCAAGCATGAATGATGCCATTATTTATGATTTTGATACCCAGCTGAACACGCTGAGATGGGTAGAAGCGAGAAAATGGAGTGATAGGATCCATGAAAAATACCCAAACAAGATCCTTACAATCCGTTATGAGGATTTCATCCTGTCGCACGAGGAGACCATGAGGCAGATCTGCCGATTCGTGGGGATTGGATTTGATCCCGTCATTCTGGATGTGGAAAAATCGAGAGAAGCATTCATCATGTCGCAGACATCCCCCTTGTGGGAAACCAACTACAGCATGCCCATACCTGGTTATATCAACAAGTACATGAACAATCTGTCCCGTCTGGAGATTGAACAGATCGAGAACAAGACGATTGAATGGATGAAGAAATACAATTACGCACCAATAACAGCACATAAATCACCATTCTTTTACAGCATCAAGCAGGCCACCGGGGAAAGTGAGGAGAAAAAGGTGAGGATATGGGAGGCGCTACGAAAAAAGCACCCACACGACTACATTTTGAGAAAATCAAGAATGAGATATATAAATTCTGTAAAAAAAAATCTATAGAGAAAATGTTGTCAAGAATAAAACATGGAGAAAAAAGAACACAAATCGCCCCACGGCTGGTTCATCATCTTATTGATTGTCTTTACCCTGTGTGTGTTCCTATTGACAATGGTTTACACAATCGAACAGGAAAACGCCACTGAAGCCACACTGAATATGAAGAAGACGAAGAAGCAAGCAATAACGACAAATTCACCTGTTAAAAAATTAACAGTGAGCCCAATGACGACAATGGTGCCCGCCAATGTCAGGGTTGTAAGGGGTGGAAAGGCAATGTATCGCCACGATAAACTTGACATTATTAATGATAGTTTGAAGCGGCACTTGCATTCTCTCCCAGATGTGATTTCGAACCCAAACGAGAGCGATGAGAAGAGGGCGTATTCTACAAAAGAACTTTATCTGTCCCTGCATGGCTACGAGATAAGCAGAGTATCTGTGGGGAAAAGTTTTTACATTTATGATTGCAACATTGTACCAACTGCCGAGTCGCTGGTTGTTTCGATCCTTATGGAACTCCCCGAAATCAAGGTCGAGTTCAAGGACCACCCTGAATACAGTCAATACTGCCCCTCAATCAACCCTTATATTCATGTGGTGGAACTGGTGTATTTGTGGAATTATGATAAAAAAACACTGGAAACCCATAATAATATGAAGCTGTCCAATCTCAAGATTTTCATGGTGTCTTGGGAGGATAACCTATACAGGAAATCATACGAACAGGTCAAGAATTCACCCCTCCACAATGTCAATGTACCCGTTCCTCTCAACCTGAAGAAGGAGGAATTGTATGATTTCTTGATAGAGAGCAGTGTGCTTAATGAGATCCCAATGGTTTTCAACCCGGTAGTTTCTCTCAAGTCAATCCAGAACAACACTCCAATTTAATAAGAAAAAAAAATTATAACAAATAAAAAAAGAATATGAATTGCAATTACCAGACATTTTTCATCATCATGGTGGGGAGTGCTTCTTCCCAGTATTTCGTTCTGCAGCTCATCAAGAACCAATTGTGTATTAAAAACCTTGAACACACCCTGAAATCAATGTGGCAACGCTATTATAAAGATTACGCGTGTAAAAATTACGACCTGTGGAAACAGAACAACATGTCCAGCATGAAGAAGAGATTGGAAGAAGAACAGAGGAATCTGGTGCTGTTGTTTTATATGTGGAACATGTTGTGGGTGATCATGCTGTGTTTCTGCCTGCCTAGGTTCTGGGCCCTCCCCCTGCTTGCTGTCATGACAACCTACAGCGTCATTGTGCTCAGTGTTTCCTATGTGGTTTATTGTATTTTTTACTCCAAATTGGAAAACAACCCGGACACGTATATTCCAAATTTCTATATCTAAACAATTCTCTTGAAATATAGAAAAGAATGAGCTGTTTATTCCGTTCTCTGTCCGCGTTTGTTGATTCTGTCCAAGAAGATGAATTGAGACAGATCATATGCAATTACCTTGAAAAAAATCCGAAAATCATGGACGATTTGTCCTTGAAGGACATTCTACACATTGACGGTATGGATACGGCGGAATATGTGCGGAATATGAGGCATAATTCCACATGGGGGGGTGCCCTTGAGATCAAGGCATTCGCTGAAATATACCAGGTAGGCGTGGTTGTGAGGGTCAGGCAAACAGGCAGAGATATTGTTTTCAAACCCTCTTCCATGCAGAATGCCACGTGCCTAAATGCTGTCATGATTGAATGGCAGGGATTCCATTACGAACCAATCTTCAGCAAGAAGAAATGATTTTTGAATAAAAAAAAGATAGAAAAAGATTGATGTTGGATTACTTGGTGGATCATACAGATTTTTTAGGATACCTATCTGTAGATGACCTGTGCGCAATACGACAAACGAGTTTGTGTTTGAAATACTCGGTAGAAAAACAAACAGGAAAACGAACATGGATCGAGAAGCACCGGATGTACGACCCCAATGTTCTATGGGAAACCAATGGGAAACTGGTGTCTTGCTACAAGCCAATAAGGAATAAATGGGTCATGATATATCGGCAAAAAAAAATGCCGTCGATTGTCCCGAGACCCTTTTGGAATTATTTTTTACAGTTTATGAAGAGTTTTATAACCCTTTATAAATTCCAGCAGTTGTGCGATTTCCAACAGACACCACTGACAATGCTGCCAAACATGAAACAAAAATGGGAGGCCAAGATGAAGGTGGAGATTGTGGGGACAAGTGCCCATAATCAAGAAAACGAATACCCCGAAGAACTGCGGGATATTGATGAATTCATTTCTATTGGGGTGACTTTCAATCGAACCAGTCATATCAAGGAAGGTGTATTGGGGTTGAACCCATACTCGATTGGGTGGCATTCTGACGATGGCATCATCTATACGGACTCTCTAACAATCGATAAAGGGGCATTATTTGGGAAGGGGGACAAGATAGAACTGATAATTGACTATTTGAATGGAGCCCTGATTTTTTTAAAAAATTCCAAACTGATTTATTTCCACGAACTGTCTGGGGAATTCTTGTGTAATCCACTTACATTCAGTGTAAGCTGTAGGACCATGAACAGCTTGTTCCTTGGTGTTGTGTAGAAAGATTTTCTATTTTTACTTGTGAAATAGAAAATTCTATTGGAATCTGGGAACATAAAAATCGATGGAAGACAAGAGCAGTATTTGAATGAGAAGGATGAATACAAGAAGGCCCGACGTGTATTCTTCGTATGTCATTTTATTTTGGAAAAATGATTTTAAAAAGGGCAAATAAAAAAAGAAATAATCATGTCAGCGAAGCCATATCACAATAAATTATATATTGGGAATAACCTACAGGTCCTAAAAAATTTTCCTGATGCATGTATTGATCTTGTTGTAACATCCCCCCCCTACGATGAATTGCGGGAATACAAGCTGGATTTGACAGAATTGGGTAAAGAAATACACAGGGTTTTAAAAGACGGCGGCATCTACGCAATGGTAATCCAGGACCAGACAAAGGACTTTGGTAAATCATTTACATCTTTTAGAACCGCAATAAACCACTGCGATATTGTGGGTTTTAAATTATTTGAAACGTGCATCTATAAAAAGCTGGGATGCGAAGGGGCATGGTGGAGCAAGAGGTTTCGGGTGGATCACGAGTATATCCATATTTTTTTAAAGGGAAAACGACCACAATATTTCAACAAAGAACCCATCAAGATACCCTCCAAACATGCTGGAAAGACCATGACGGGTTGTGCCACACGCAAAACAGATGGGACAACTTTCAAGAGCAAAGAAGTGGTCATCAATAAGACGAAATGTCCGGGCACCATCTGGAACTATGCGAATGGGGGAGACAAGAATGACCTGAAACGAAAACACCCAGCGGTATTTCCAGACAAGATACCTTATGATTTAATAAATGTATTCTGCCCAGAGGATGGGGTGGTCATGGACCCAATGTGTGGATCGGGGTCCACGATGGTCCAGGCCGAAAAATCGGGTCGTCATTTTGTAGGGATTGATATTGAAAAAGAATATGTGGAATTGGCAAAAAAACGCCTACAGGAGGAGTGTGGGGTTGAAATTGAGATTGTCAGCTGATATTGTGCCGATGGTCGTGGGTTGCCATATTGCAATCACCACACAACCAGCTCCTGAATTCTTTCTTGATGGCATCATGATCCCTGTGCCAATTCCCCATTGTCGTTTGCATTTGGGACATTCATCACCCGGTGATGGTTTGGGTGGAATCGAGGAATTTTTTAGCACATCTTCTCGCTCTTTTCTTGTTTCGTATTCACAATCATTGCAGAGCGCATTTTTTTCTGGTGGCACCTGCTACATTCGTGCTCTTTACCTGGCGGTTTTCCCTTGTGGAGTATCACGCCTTCTGCCTCATTCAAATTAACAATGGAAGGATTTGTTGAAAAGATGTTTTCATACTTGTCCATTTTCATCTCAATCCTCTTCAATAAAACAGAAATAGGGGCATCACAATGGCAGATCCCGTAAATATGATGGCGCAAATGAACAATGTCGTTGTGATGCATTTTATGTTTTTCAACCCAAGAAGAATAGAAAATCAATTTTTTATTCTTTTATAATAAAGATAATGTCCTCAAATGTATATCTTTTTGTAATATCCAGTTTAAATGATCCAATATACCGAAAAATACAGACCAAAAGAAGGCGTTTATTGTATCATTACGGCATACCCTATACGGTGCTGATAAACCACGACGAATCAAAACTCGACAACAAGGATGAATCGACACTTATCCCGTTGAATGACGAAGAAATCCTGTATAATGGTGGTGGGTATAATCCGTACATGGCCCAAAAGTTTTTAATGGCCGTTAAAATGATGTTCCGTTCGTTCAAGAATTATGACGACATCCCAAACTATATTGTGCGCATCAATGCGACGGTTTATATCCACTACCCATCCCTCTTGAAAATCTTGAACGATGAACGCTTTCCAAAAAACAGGGTTCTGGCGGGCCCAAATTGGGGGGATGTTTTTGTACAGGGCATGGTCATGGTGTTCTCCAAGGATGTGCTGGCAAATATGCTGAATGACCCACGGATGTATTCAAAAGAAATCATGAAGAACAATGATGATGTTTCGCTGTCAATGCTTGCGGATCCCTATTCCAAATGGATTGACTGGAGCCGGTATTTGTGCGCAATGAGGGGATGCGCAACAGACAACAATGGGGTTTATATGCTCAGGCAGATCAAACCAGAGGAGAATGAAAAGTGGATCTTCCGGATCAACGAGCCAGCTGGGGAGAGGTATGTGGATATCATCAACTGGGACATCCTGCTCAATTATTTCAACGAATTCGAAATCACAACACCCCCACCACAACAGAAGAAGAAGAAACCAATTTACAGGAACAAATGGTTCTTGGTGTTTCTTATTCTTGCTGTCTATGTTGTTCTCCATCTAATAAGACGAAAGAAGATTGACTGGCAGGGTTTCAAAAAAAAATTAAAAAATTATAAATTATACTGATTCGAAACTTGTATTTTTTTAATAATAACCATTTTTATTATTAAAATAAAAAATTTACCTACGCCTTCAAGTGGGATTGAACCACTGACTTTTTGGTTAACAGCCAAATACTCTACCAACTGAGTTATGAAGGCATTTATTCTTTAAAAGCGTTCCTTTAGATCATTATGGATACCAAGTGCTTTATCGAAACATTTTTTTCCCTCACCACACATCATTTCCAACAGCAATGTTCTCACCCAAAGACCAATCAGATTTCATTGTTAATTTTGAGGAGATCCCACCACGGGGATTGAAGATCATGGTGACTACCAACTTCTTGGGTTCGTAGGATTCGACGAGGTGTTGAAAAAAGACATCAATCAGTCTCTCATAAGAAACAATAATGTCCCGTAATTGTTGGCAGTATTTTTTCAAGGATTTCAATTCAATTATTTTCTGGTTGGGAATCATGGTGATGTGCACATTGGCAAAATCAGGCTGGTCTTTGACACCAAGGAAAGTGAATTCAGGGATCTTGACCCTTATCTCATAATCTTTTTTGTTGGGGTTTGGGATGGATTCCAACAAATCCTTCTTGATGTCCTTGTAGATCATTTTGATGTTTTATTTTGTGTTTTTAAATCGTTTATGGATACCAGTGCTCAAGCATGTCTTTCCACGGCTCACCAGCTTCGGGCGCGTCCGCAAACTGGAATCCTTTCTCGATATCCCTCAAACACATACAGTCTTTGCGTGAGCACTCTTTATTCGAGCATCCATCGCTCGTGCAGTCCTTCAGCCAGAAAAAACTGTCAAGATGCGCACCATTGTCCTTGTACTTTCCAGTTTCCGTGTCAAATACATACCCTGTTTCTTTCAACCATTTCTCATCGGGGATCTGTGGCAAAGCATCTGGGTTATACTTGGACTTGACATTACACCACTGGTCGCATGCCTTACCGGTGCGGTCATCGCCACCATTGCGCCCGGTATCGATGACCCAACCAAAATCATACCCAGCATCCTTCCACAGAAAGTCCATCATATCCACAAAACTCAGTTCATCGGGACAAAAATTATACTGTTCGGCAAATCCACACTTGTCTTCCCGATCCAACAATAGTTCTCTGTTGGCAATGTTTGTGGCAAACCCACGGACGCGTTTGACCACATCTGGTTTCAAACCTCCTTCCAGTAGAGGGACCGTGTACTCCTTGAGCGCATTGTTCATACTGGACTTGAGTTCCAGTTCCGTTGTATCTGGCGTGCTCTCGAAAATCTGGCGCACATTATGAATATACAATTGGGCAAGGCCATTGGCGGTGGGGTCTGGGTATTCAGTGGGGCGTTTTTGAGCATCCAGTTTCTGCTGCGCCGACCAACCGAGCCACCCGTGGTGGGCCGTATCAAGGTAGAAGTAGGTGTTGTCATCCACAGAGAGTTCATTGAGGGCCCAGATGACGCCATTGTAGTATGCGGTCATGGCGGTGTTGGAGCACCTGGGAGGAGTGATGGTCTGGCACGGGCTTCCATTGGGGTTGAGGTAAATTGTGACACTGTTGGGCAGACTGTCTGTTTCAATAAACAGTATTTTTGTTTTCTGGGGATATTGTCCCAGAATGTCGCGGATGGGGAGAATAAAGTTATTCTTGTATTTTGTCAGGCCATCCTCACAATTGTCGGTGTGGCACTGGAGCTCACCATTGCTTGCCGAAGCTGCGCAGTCCCGATTTGGGTTGTCGTACACCATTATAAAGACAGTGTCATCACCTGTGCTGTTCATATACAATGGAAGGTTGTCGATGCGTTCAATGGCATCCATCCACACAACCGAAGGTTGTTCCACGGCGAATCGAGAGGCAGGGAGATCCGCCAGTCCAGCGTCCTTGAGTTTCTGGGCGAACAGCGGATTTTTGGCCCATGGTTTCTTTTCAAAAGGATTGTCAAGTGCGAGTGTGCCACAGAACAGCACACCCATTATTCCAGAGATTTTAGTCCATTTCATTTTTATTGTTCCTTACAGAAAATAAAAATTCTTTTTCAAAAGATTATGATTTAAAGATTAAAATTATTTATTTCTTTAAACCATTTTTTTTATACAGGGAATCCATTGAAATCACAGGTATAGACCCTTGAAAGCACTGGATCGGGTTGTCCCTTGAACTTCCACGCACAGGACATTTTGCAGCAGTCGTGGTAGCCCGTGATACAATTCTTGTTTCGGCAGAAAATGGTGGGTTTGTTATTCACATTTGGTGCCGGAAGATTGGCGTCGTCCGTTCGCTTGAGCCCAGTGGCCTTGGTCAAACTGTCGGGACACCTGACCTCGACAGAATCCGTGGAGAAAAAATTTTGATGGAAAAACATAATGTTCGCATACCAGCAGGTCTGGCGCAGCACATCGTCCTTGTAATCGTTGCCCCTCACGAGTTTCCCGCACAATTCCCATACTTTATCATAATCGCTCGAGAGCATCCTCAACCCTCCCCCGTAGCAATTGCCGTTCGGCGTCCAATCGTAGAACATGCTGTTGAACATCCCCACGGCGCATGCGCCCCCCTGGCAGAAATGAGAATGACAGTCCTGATTACAGGCCGTGTAATAACCGAACCCACCCGCCCCCATGTGGACGTCAAACTGCCCTGGCACGACATCAAACCCAGTATTGGTGATCTGCAGAATCAATTGGCGGTTGAGGTAGGTGTCGTTCCACTGGAACTGGGCGTCCATAAATTTCACCTGGAAACATTTCCCACAATCGTCATCGCTCCGTGTGGCGGCTGTGCCGTAAAAGAATTCTCTGCCCAGACCATCTCGCTCGGCTGCCAGCAATAGGTCCGACGAGAACAGCAACAGGTGAGGGCACGCAAAACCAACCGTCCATGGGTCCGTTGGGTTGCCGTGGCACGCACTTGGGTATTCGTATTCACCATGGGGTTTCAAGATGGCTTCTGTGTAAGGCACGCCCGGGTAAATGGTGTATGTTGTCATATTCGTATAGCCCCAGTCCCACAATGACGGGCCCAGCTTCTGCGCCTGAGCACACGGAATCAATAACAATAAATTTATATAAAATTTCATTCTTTTATATAAAGTATTTTCAAAAAATTAAATCTTTAAACCATTTTAGAAAATATCAGAACCCATAGGGGCGCCCGTGCACAGGGCCATACGGCTCCCATAAAAAATGTCTTTTGATTGGACATAATCATTGAAATTGCCATCGGTTGCTCGCCTAAAACCATTCTCTTTGAAGTATTCAATCAGGTTCTTGGCGCCATCAAGTGTTATAATGTAAGCGAGAGAACAAGGGTTGATTCCTTTTTCGAGTTTGCATATATACTTTTCCTTCGCATCACCATCACAATTGATCCTGTTCAGTTTCTTGTCCTCGATAGGGATGGGTTCAAAATAAGCACCAGAACCGACCTTGTGGAAACCAATGTTGATCATCTCCGCATCTTTTGGCATATTCTCCAGCACCTTTTCAAGGTGTTTCATGAAATCCTTCTTGAACACCACATCGTCCTGGACAACAACAATGTTCTTATATTTCTTTTCCACCATCTCCTTCAGCACGTAATAGTGGCTCAACTGGTTCCCCATCAGGGATTTCTCATTGGATGCATGCTTGAAATCAATGTGCTCAAACATTTTCAGTTCTTCATCACTAAATTTGCAAGTGCTTCCATCGATAGCCCTGAACCGAACCACCTTATTATAGGGGATCTTCTCGGCGTGGATCTGCTTCAGCACGTGCTGTTTCCTGTCGGGTCGGCGATCCAGATTGATGTAGTAGATCTTGTCGATGGAAAGTTTCCGTTTGGGGGTGAGGGTGAAAAAATCAATCGAGGCATACATCACAAAAGACGAAAAAACAAACAAAAAAAGAACGGCAACTACCCATATCATTTTATAATATAAATTATAAAATAAAATAAATTATTATTCATTACAAAACCGGCAGGGCTACAATGGCATCGACATTCTTCATCTGGTCATTCGATAAATCAGCATGAATGACATCGAAAAAAATTGTTCCAATCATTTCCGCAAATTTGATCTTGGCATACAGGGGTTTCGTGGTGTAATCGTGGTGCTCCACCCAATGGTCCATATCTGGGAGAAGGCAATCCACCAGAGAATACCAAAATTTAGGTGATGATTTATCAGAATCGTTTAACACCTCAAATTCACTCTCGTATCGGTTGCTGTATCTTTTATAGATCTGCTCCTTGAATCTCTTGGCCCCTTCCAGTGTTCTCTGGATCCTTGACTCTTCCCTGCCCCAGTGCTCGTAATAAATCATGAGTGCCTTTATCTTGAGTGTATCGTCCATATGATCTGCTGTATATAAAAAGAAATAAGTGTGTGTTGCTTACCATATATTTTTTAATGCTTGAAATTCATTTTTCACATCAAAGGAGCGCCACAATCGCATCTACAGACAAGACATCCTCGTAGCTGAAATCATTGGCATAAATCAAATCTGCGGTGTCCTCATTGCTTAAATTCAGGTTGTCCTCCAGTATAATCTTACGATCAAACAGTATTTCCTCTTCCTCGTAAAAATCATCCTCTAATAAGGGCTCAAAACAACCCCCCAGATCCTGTAAAAAAATTTCTACAAATTCCGTCCAGAGAAAATGAACATCCTCATTGCAGAGGTAATAAAACATTTTCTTTAAACCAATTTCAATTGTATTCTCGTCGGTCTGGAAACGGGTCCTCAGCAGCCCAAGTGTCCTGTCCAGCCCGCGCGTGATTTTTCGAGCCCGTATCTCTTCTTTCCCCCAGTGATTGTAATAAATCATCAGCACCTTTATTTTCAAGGTATCGTCCATCCTTCCTTTCTCTTTACTATATTTATTTTTTTATATCGTCATACATGAAAAGCAACGCTGTATAACGGCTTCCAGTGGATGGGTAATAATACTCCAGCAACCATGGCTTCTTGTCCAATAACTCTTTCCAGTATGGCATTTTTCTTTCTTTTTGATTTTTCAATCTTTAGACCAATTTTTTTTAATATTATTTGGTCTTGACAACAATATCACTGACAAGAAAGACAATCATAAAGACAGCAACAGCAATCTTGTAGCTGGAATACCCACGCGTCAGCGTGGTGGCGGGGGTAATGTCGCCATAACCCATTGTGGAAACGGTCGAAAAATTGATATAAACAAAATCAACAAACATGCTCCCAATGTCTTTATGGATCTTTCCAATAAAATTTCGATGATTGTCCAGATAAAAATAAATATCGATACACGTGAACGACAAGATGTAAAGAACATACATTAGGGCATACATATAGAACGAATACCATATATGCTGGGATTTATAAATATGATAGGACAAGTAAAACAACAAGACCTGCCCAAACAGACCCAAAAACAAGAAATAATATTTAAATTTATCAATGGGTTTTTTGGTGTAATTCAAAAGCACAATCACAGCAACAAGGTAAAGGATCACCAGAACATTATGTGCCTTGCGGAACATTTTTCTTTTTAATAATTTAAAGAAGAAAAAAAAATAGAAAAATACATGGATTTACGCAAGGTAAAAGTTTATGTTATATCCCCAGGAATAGGAAAATATGAAAAAAGATTACACACCACGTTGGAACGATTACAACAGGCAGGATTCCAACACGTCGAACACGTCCCAAGTGTCCCCGACCCGAGCCACACCAACAGTTTATCTCGGACAAACCTCTTGATTTTTGAAAAGGAACAAGACCAGACAGAACCATTTATAATCATTGAGGATGACATCAAGATTGAGGATTTTATTGTTGATAATGACAAATGGTTCCTTCATGTCCCACCCGATGCTGTTGCTGTTTATCTGGGTGTGAGTTTATGGGTGTATCCATACGAATACCATACCCTAGGGTGTGGGAAACATATCCGTCTCATCACAAAAAATGATGCCACATCTTATGACGATCGTCTTGTCAGGATAAAAGGGATGACAAGTGCCCACGCTGTCTTGTATGCTGATCGAAAATTTTTACAAACACTGTCATTGTGCATCCAGTCATACCTGAAACTATTCACAGCCCACGATCTCGTCATTGCCGCACTACAACAATATTTTCCCATGTATGCCCTAAAAAATCCCTTATTTTATCAGGATGTTACTGAAGGAGGCCAGCAATTGATGACAAGACTTGTGTGGAAAGAGGAAGAATTTTTTTTGTTATTATAATAATTTTATTCTTGAAAAACAATAAAATTTTATACCATCGGTTTATTTCACGATAAATCCTCATCCGCCAACAGGTCCACACCAAGGTACTTGACAAATGAATCCTCACTTTCGGCATTATCCAGCCCAGCATCGCGCCTGGCCTTCATGTATTTCTCCTTGTATTGTTCCCGGTATTCTGGATTTTCCTTTTCGGTTTCGGCAATCTTTTCATTGGTGGTCTTGATAAGGTCTCGCATCTGTTCGCACTTCTTCTGGGTTTCTTTGTAGGTCCAGATCAACTGGGCGCGTTTCACCTGGTCCGTGATGTAAATGTCATAGGGGTCTTCGGGTAGATTCTCCTTGGCCCTCTTGGACTCATCCAGCAATGTCTGTTCCCTCTCCTGCATCTCCCGGATCTCCTTCTCCTCATCGCGTTTCTTGTTCAAAATGTCCTCGCTGATCAGGCGGACCGTCTTGTTCTTGACATCAATCGTCTTGATCTCTTCCTCAAAACCACTCTTGTTCGTCACTGGAAACGGCCTCCCCACGTATGCGTGAAAAATCTCGTGGTAAGAATCATAATCCTTGATCAGTTTCTCGGCGTGTTCGTTTGCCATCTCCTCATTCGCAAAAACCCCCCTCACCTTTGCCATACCATACCATCCATCCTCATCGGGCCTCGCCCCCTTGGACGGAACAAAAGAAAACAACACGATCTTCTGCCCCTTCAATGACGGATCCGCATACTGGCGATCCACCTGTGTAAATGCCTTCCTGTTCAGTGCGGACAACGCAGCATTCAAATCCTCCCCCTCCAATGGTGGATGTGTGGGCTGCCTAATGGGTCTCTCAGGGCGATCCCTAGGTGTTGCGAGTGAATCATAATCCATTTTCTTTTATTTATTATTTCATCCTATTTCTTTAGATCATTTTTCCCTAATCAATCTTGAAATAAGAATCCATTTTTTTCAGGAAAGAATATGAAAACACCCACATATGGCTTGTCGGCAACAATTGAGAATTCGAGTGTTTCAAACGGAACATTGCATAGTTGCCCAACCCATAATGGGATGTTTCCAGTTCATCGTGATTATAAAACACATTCTCAATCAGGCACACGTATTCGTACAGAACAGAACCAATCATGATTGACCCCAGATGCCACAAAAACCTATGGTTCCTGAACATGACCAGGAAATAAAAAAGAGACCTTGATACAGAATAATAATTAAAATCAATAAATCCCAGGAATTCGCGTATAAAACTCTCCAGAATATGATCCTGCCATAATCCCGATACTTCCATCTCTTCCGCAATACACAATGAGGTATTGTGCAAAATACCCACTGAAATCATGCTCTCAATCGAACAATCTGAGAAATATGCCGCATACAGGACGAGAGGAAACCACAACCACATGCACATTTTACACCAGTAAGTATCAAACACATTTCTATCTGGAATTTCAACATAAAACATAACATCCAACATTGGTATAACAAAAAAGAACAAGAACCACATGGCATAATGTTCCCCAAGCACCACCAAAGTCAGTAAGAAATATGGCAACAAGAAACCCACATCCATTTTTATTTATTCAATAAAAATGTATCCATTTAGATCATTAAGGGCTTAAAGATTTGGTGGCAATCAGTGTGAGTTTCTGGCACCGGATAAACAAGAAAATCAGCATAATCAACAGAATCATAATAATAATATTGTAAAAGGGGGTATAGTTGCGGTAAAATCGGCTACAAATGGGGCAATCCAAGATATGATCGGCAATGACGATACAATGAAGACTGCGGGGGGAAATATAATTCTGGGATGTCCTGAATTCATTCTGGTCTTCAGGGGGATACGCCTGATTGGCGGGTTTGTATGTCTTTCCACTGGTGTTGTTGCTGGCGCCAAGCAGGTTCGAGGAGGAAGGGATCTTGTAAGCTGGTTTGTCCAGCTGTTGCTGTTCTTGGGGTGTGTTTTCTCTCAACTCGAAGAATTCAGTTGTATCCAACTTTCTTTTTTTAGGCACATCATAAATCCGTTGCATAATAAAATTGTTATTTTATTATACAATAATAAATCTTTTTTTTTTTACTTTACAATCCTATAAGCGATTGACCCATTTATTCTTTGGATCCTGATAATGTCCCCACGGCTGAAATGAAAATATTTGGCAATGACATCGGAGCGGAGCAAAATAGGTAAAAGATTCACCTGGTCAATCGGGATCTCATTGTCGTTTTTGCTGATCTTGGTGTGGGGAGAATACAATCGGTGTCGTGTGGGATTGAACTGTAATTCCCTCTTTTCAAACAATTCCATTGTATAGTCCTGTAGGTGCTCAATGGCCTTCTTGGCCGATGATGTGATTATGTTTTGATAAACAATAATAATATGCTTCAGTTTGTGCTGTTGTAATTGATAAATGGCATATTTCACACCCTCAATATTAAATTTTTCTGAATGGCATGTATAAACCATAATGTGAGATTTGTTGTCCCTTGTTGAACATACTGAAATTGAATCGATATCCAGCCACACAACATACCCCCTGTCGGTCAGCATTTCTTTGATTGTTTCTATGCACCTCTCCCAGCTCATTCTTCTTTATTTCCTTCTCCCATCAACAAGAATTCAATTTTATTTGTTTTGAGAAATAAAACATTTTAAAATAAAAGAAACATTATGACAACTCTCCTTACTTGGCAAGACAACAAACAGATCCAAATTTTTCCATGGGACACCACACAACTACTCCTCCACCGCATCAGTCATGCAGAAAAGGTTCCAGCAACCTACATCCAGGTCAAACAGGATTTTTATAAACTCATCCGTGATGTTGTCTCGTGGAGTGAGGACAATGCCGACATCCCCATTGATGTGGTCAATCTCGCGAAGGAATGGGAAAACTCTGACATTATCGCAACCATGAAAAAACTGGAGGATGATGAAAAAATGCTCAAGTTGTTTGTGAGGTACAAGACAGAAAATGGTGAAATCGACGAACAGCTCTGGGACACCCTTTTCCGTTATGATTTCCAAGATGTTTCTTTTGAGGACTGGCAGGAACAAGTAAAACAGATGAAGGCAGAAGAGAAAAAACAAGAAAAAGAAGCCCGCAAAACCTCCAAGTTGTACCTCGAACTCTCCACAGAAGAACAAAAGGATATTGTTGGGTGGAAGAGCGAGAAACACAGGATCCTCATCCAGGTCGAGGACATGCGCACGATTGAGGCAATCTTTGCTGATCTCAAACTGGAAGAAGAATGGAAACTTGCCCTTTTCCACCAGAAAATTTTTGAATGGGGCGAGAAGGAGAAATGGATTGTCAAGATGAAGAGGATGAAAGACCCCTCACTCGATGCAATCATCAATGAGGTCCAAGAGACACGGACCAATATGGAGACGGGTATTTACATCTACCACCAAGACCTCGAAACACCCGTCTTTATCCAGAGCTCCAGTGAAAAGAACATGTACGATATTGAACTGGAAACCGACAATGACCTTGTCGTCGAACAGGTTTTGAGCGCCATTGGGGTCAGCAATGCGAGCAAGCAGACAGATATTGGCATGGTGGGCAGTTTCATATTCCCCCAGTTGTACATTGATATTCCCCTTTTTCAGGATATGTGCATGAATGATCCTGTCGTCTCGCATTTTCTTTATGTGAATGAATTGAAAAAGGCAACCTATGATAATGTCATTGGGGTCAATTTCAAACAAGACATGAAGGATATTCTGGAGATGGAGACCCTCAAAAACTATGATTTCAGCATCAAAAACACGCACCGCCAGAGTGGATTCCAGGTGCTGGTTTCTCTCAACACCCCCATCCCCGAAAAATACCTTTCTGTTTTATTCCTTTTCATGAGGCAAATTATCGGCAGGTGCGCCAGGAGGAGGGAAGAGCTGGTTGCCGACTACACCAAGTTTATCCCACAATTCAGGGCAATCCTGGAAGCAACAAAAAAATTACTGGTCAAGAATATCAAGGCCACCACAAGGCCCGAGTATGTTTCTAAATACCCCCGTATGTTTGTTCGGAACCTCTACAGTGTTATCTGCCAGAAGAACCTCCAACCCATGCTCATTAAGGAGGAGGACACCTACAACCTACCCAAGGAGAGCTACATCCAGTTCCCACCTAAACCCATCGCAGAGATCAACCCAGAGTACTACCACTGTCCCAATAAAGATTACCCATACGCAGGCCTTAAGGATATGAATTTGAGTGGAAAGGATGTTTTTATCAACCTGGCCCCGTGCTGTTTCAATTCCCCCCAGGACAAGGAAAACGAGCGCAAACTATCCAAACTAAGGACCAAGGACAATGTGGAAGAAGAAGAAAAAGAAAAAACAGTATCCAAAATAAACATTATTTCTGGAAAATTTATTATCAAATACCCGGGACAATTGGGGACGATCCGCCCACCCTCCATGAACCGTTTCTTTATGGCATACGACCCTTTTGCCGATTATTTTCGCGTGGGTGTCTCACAATCACCCTCTTCATTGATTGGGTGCATGATGATGCGGCGGAACATGATGGGTGCCAGCACACCCTACAACGAAACGGAGGTGCGCGTTAGGATTTCAGAAGATGTGGATTGTGTCAATGCGTGCCTCCAAGAAAACCCTGGATTGGATGCCGAACAGATCAAGGCCGACATGGCCAACCCCAATGTCTATTTCGACCCACGCCGGTTTTACAGGGCAATCGAATTGTATTTTGGTGTGCGTGTCCTTGTCTTTTTCAAGGAACAAGAAATAGATGCTGAGGACGCCGATCTTTTGCTCCCCTTCTCTATGCGCACCCATTACACCAACCATTCCGACCTCCCCTTTACAATTATATTCGAGCACTGGGGGGGCAAGACCAATATTTTATCCAAATTCAAGCACCCCCACTGCGAGCTTGTGGGGTTCAAGACCTTTACAGAACCCTCCATGCGTTTTGATTTCAGCCCCAAGGGCATCTTCCAGTTGCTCGACAATGTGATTTACCCGTTCGATGGCAACCAGCAGATCCAGCCCTTCTACCGGAAAGAATGCTGGTTCTTCCGCCACATTATCGGGCAGACAACCGACCCATTGGGGAAGGTGAGGTGGCTCCATTTCCAGTACTACAACCAGAGTTTTTATGCGGAGATCTACCCCCCACTTGCGGTCCAGGACGACGTGGGTGTTGGCAAACTGCCCGATGAGATCCCGATTGTCAATGCCAGATTGTTATTGAAATTCCTCAACAAGTTTGACAGGTGGGAAAAGATCCATGTCCCAAACCCAGAAGGAGACATTGTTTATTGGACTGTTTCACAAGACAACGCCCTATGGAAGAGTTTAGAAGAAAATTCCAAATTGCGCCTGACGTTTGTTTGCCGGCTGGAGAAACCACAGGCCGAGAACATTGAGGGTCGGGACGAGACCCTCCAGGAATACATCAAGACCACAGCACCCGACCGAATGCTGTTCGGACCATCGACCCCACAGAACCCCACCATCCACCACAACGAGAAGATTGTCAATATCCTCGCGCAATTGTGCGTTTCGGGGTTCTCGTTCTTCCTGGAAGAGAACAATGTGCGACCAGAAGCGACCGACATGGACGTCCTCATTGACACGTTTTTCCAGCAGAAAATCAAGGTCGACCCACTCTTCCTCTACCCCGAGTCGATCGACTACAACAAGGAGGACTACAAGGGGTTCATGTCTGGCAAAAAGATTGTCCTACCCTCCCAGAGGTTTCAGGACAAAATCATGTTCCACCTCCGGTGGCTGATGTTCTACCAGCCCCAGCACCTGCGCGACCCTGAAAGAACCAGGGTCAATCTTCTACAGGACATTGCCGATTTCTCAACGGCAGACCCCAAACACTATTATTGCGCCCTGAACGAGGTGGCGAATGTGCTGAAATATTCTGTGGAAGACCTCTACGAGATTTCCACAACCACAATAGAAGGATTACCCAAATTATGCAAGAAAAATCGTGATTTCTATGTCATTTGGCACAATAAAGATTCATCCCCCTACCCACACCCATCGATTGTCATCCTTTACAAATCGATCGGAAAGTCAAGGGACGCCATCACGGCATGGAGGGACGAACACCGGATCATGACCGATGCGATGCTGGTCGATGCGGAAGAGACAACAGAACCCCCCTCGATCTTTGACTGGGATGAGGAACAAAAGATCTGGAAGAAACCAGCAACAATCAACGAAGCGGCACCAATGTTCCGTGCCAGGGTCAAGGACAATGAATACCTATTGTTCTTTCCAATGAAGTAAAAATTATTGAAGCTATTTTTTCACTATAATTTTAACCCTATCGTTAAATTATGTTTTTCAAAATTGAATTCATCTTTTGGGATTTATTTTTTTAAAGTCCATATCACAAT
>Ga0172373_10004215_pt1 | contig 20398 bp, 13 predicted proteins | sample Lak10m_2_FD_114546 | JGI IMG/M metagenome (GOLD analysis project Ga0172373, IMG submission 114546) | Freshwater microbial communities from Kabuno Bay, South-Kivu, Congo - kab_092012_10m | ecosystem: Environmental > Aquatic > Freshwater > Lake | place: Democratic Republic of the Congo...
AACGAACTCGATATCCTCGACATTGGGGTCAAGGTCTCCTCCGCCCTCGCCACCGCGCTCAAACACAAATTGCTCCACCGAGACATCAAGCCCGGCAACATTCTGTTTAATGCGGATGCCGAACCGAAGCTCGTAGACTTCGGATTAGCCCGCAGCGCCGAAGCCGATCCCGAAGAAGGCTCCGCCATCTGGGGCACTCCTTACTATATAGCTCCAGAAAAAATCCAACGCGAGGGAGAGGACTTCCTCTCCGATATGTATAGCCTCGCAGGGACGCTCTACCACGCCCTCACGGGACACGTTCCGTTCGAAGCCCCGACGATCGACGATGTCATCGCGGCCCACGTCCACACGCCACTCACCCCACCTCACCTCGTTGCTGCGGATATCAGCGAACCCACCAGCGAGGCCCTGGTGAAGGCCATGGCCAAGAGCCCTTCGGACCGTTTCCAAAGCTACGATGAGTTCATCATGGCTCTCACCGCTGCGCGCTCACAGCTCTTGATCAACCAGCTGCGTACCCGGCGCCCTCAAGAGGCACCAAAGGCCGCCCCTGCGAAGAGTTGGTGGCGTCGTTAGTACCCCCCAAACCGGGGCAGGAATTTCACCCTACCCCGGTCGTTAGTTCCTAGCGTTTAGTCTCGCTATTCCACCGGAATAGCACCGTTTTAAGGAGCTTCTGCGCTCGCCTTCCTCGTTGATCCTCGAACCTTCTCAGACGCAACCTTCGGCCCAATTCGGACAAAGACCGCGTCCATCTCGCCGTCCCCACGTTGGATGGCCGATCCGCTGATCATCTCGCCTTCCGACATCTCCTCCAACGTGGCTTTCTGACCCTGCTTAATGATCCGCGTCTCACTTCCCACATGATAAACCCTCGACTTCTCCTTACCCCGTAACCGGAAGGTCATTCCTTTAGGATCGGCCGACACCAGCTTCCCGTTGTAGGGAATGGTCCGTGGTTTTTCCTCCTTGCGCGCGGGCGGCGAAGTAGCCGAATCCTCGGCGTGGAGTTGCGGTGGGTGAAACGTCGGCGCCAACGTAGCGACGAGCGTACAGAGTGCTAGCGATAATGTTTGTTTGATGTTTTTCATAATACCTCCTTGGTATTGCATTCCGTATATACAGATCAGAAACCCACGATCAAGAAAAAAGATCACTCATCCCACGGTTTCTTTTCTCCCATTCAGAAACCGACAAGACCAAGGAACGGGCAGCGAATCGCAATGAATGGGCTGGCACCAGTTTGGGCACGATGCAAGGATGTGGAGATGATCCCGTCGGCTCCAGCCTTCCAGCGGCAACGCGTCTCACCGCGAAGGGCTGTGGTAACGGTTCTTGGGCTGCTCGCTGCCAGCAGCCTACTGCCGGCCGCGCACGCGCAAGGCTTGCCTGCAAGCGAGGCATCGTTCTTTAAGTGGCGCCCCTTTCTCGCCCCGTTTCCTTCCGTGGTTCTTCACTATCCGATTGGTTTTTTGACCATGGCTTTGATCCTCGATGGCTACGGGTGCATCTGGCCGTCGGAAGAAGCCCGCAAGATCACCCGGCTCACCACGTGGCTCAGTCTTCTGAGCGCGTTGTGTGCCGCAGGCCTCGGCATACTCCGCGCCACGGGCCGCGATTATGATCCCAAGGCTGTGGAACTTCACCGCTGGTTCGGGGTCTCAGTTCCCGCATTTATGGGGCTCACGATCTTTTTGCAGCACCAGGCCCACCAGAATCCCAACCGCACGAGACGATTCTTCCACCACGCATCAATGGCAGGTACCTTGATAATTTTGATCTTTGCCGGTCACCTCGGCGGCAACCTGACCCATGGCTCTAGCTATTTGACTCAGAACGCGCCCGCATTCGTGCGCTCATGGCTCGGCGAGAAGCACGCTGAAACAACCAGGACCACCCCCTCAGTCCCCTCTAGCCCCACGACCACGTCCACCAACGACGCGCTCGTCACCCGTGTTTGGGCAGTGCTCAACCTCCGATGCGTTCCCTGCCATGGTTCCGAGAAACGCAAAGCGGGTTACCGAATGGATGTTCCGGGCGAGGCACTCAAAGGGGGCGACAGTGGAAAAGCCGCCATTCAGCCAGGGGCTCCCATGTTGAGCAACGCGCTTCGTATGGTCCTGCTCCCTCGCGACGACGACGACGCGATGCCACCCTCAGGCAAACAAGCCCTCAGTCCTGAGGAAATCGTGGACCTCGCACAATGGATCCAAGCCGGGGCCATTTTCCCTCTACAGCCCAAAGCCAATCCGTCCGAGGTCATGGAAAACTCGGTGCCGGCTTCGGAGGCTAAAAAGTAACCTCTGCGAAGGAGACCTTGATGAAAGTCAATGTTCGCTTCCAAAAACGGTCCTATCCTGACGCTCCAGACTTTCTATGAAACCAGCCACCGCCTTAACTCGAAGGATGTCCTTCCATGGATTCACTTGGGCTCTGTTCGCCGCCGCACTCACTCATCTTGGCGCAGCCCAGCTGATCGGCGACGATTTCCAAGGAGCGACGCACCTCATGCCCTTTGAGGAGGACACGATCGGCTACAGCAAGATCAAAGCCGATAGCGCAATCGAAAAGCTGCAGGCACGACTGGATAGTGGTTCGTCTTCGTTCCATTTTGACGCCAAGCTGGGGTATCTGCCCTCGTTGCTGAAGGAGTTAGGTATCACCCCCGCGTCGCAGATGCTCATCTTTGCCAAAACCTCGTTGCAACGGGAGCGAATCTCCCCCCAGAACCCGCGCTCACTCTTCTTCAATGACGAAGCTTACATCGGCTACATCCCAGGAGCTCCAGTCCTCGAGATCGCGGTCGCCGACCCCAAACTGGGTGGCGTGTTCTATACTCTGGAGCAGAAGGAGGTCGCCAAACCCAAATTCGCCCGCAACGACCAGTGCCTCGAATGCCACGCTTCCGCGAAAAGCATGGGGGTGCCAGGGCATCTCGTCCGCTCGTTCGAAACCGATGAGGCGGGGGTCATCGACTTAGCCTCAGGAACCTCTCTGGTGAATCACCGAACCCCACTCACGGATCGTTGGGGGGGCTGGTACGTCACAGGAAAGCATGGTGATCAGCCGCATCGAGGGAATCTGATCGGAAAGGCCGCTTTCGAACGTCAGGTCAAGGAACCCAACTTCCTAGGCAACGTCACCGATCTAGGCCGATACTTCGACACCTCAAAGTATCCTCAAGCCACCAGTGATATCGTGGCCTTGATGTTGTTCGAGCATCAGTCCCACATGCATAACTTTCTCGCACGCCTCACCTACGAAGCCACCCTGGCTCAGGAGCAGTATGGCCATCTGAACTACCTCAAAACCAAGATCCAATCATTCCTAAAATACCTTCTATTTACTGAAGAGGTTCGCCTCACCTCCCCCATCGAGGGCACCAGCGGCTTCTCCGCCGAGTTCGCCCAACGCGGCCCCAAGGATAAGAAGGGGCGATCGCTCCGTGAACTCGACTTGCACACGCGGCTGTTCAAATACCCGTGCAGCTACATGATCTATTCCGAGGCGTTTGAACGTCTACCCGCCGCCCTTAAGACCGAGATTTATCGCAAGCTCTACGCAATCCTGCGCGGGCAGGAGAGCCATCCTGACTTCGCCAACATCTCCTCGGAGACCCGCCAAACGCTCTTCGAAATCATCTCCGAAACCAAAACAAACCTGCCATCGTTCTGGGTTGCCAAGTCCACGGCGCAAGCCACCTCCCAAGACCCTGTGCAGACCCCGAACCGATAGCACGGATTTCGCCTCGCACGCGACTCGTGTTCGGCTGGCGGTGGGGTGGGCTGACCGGGAAGCATTCGGAATGAGGTGATCGCCAGGGCTAGCCCGACGCCAGCGGGTTCAGCCGTTGTTTTTAGCTGTTGTTTTTAGCATGACTTGGACTTGGGCATTCCCTCATCCTGGGGGCGCATCCAACCACCATGCCCTTAGTCCTCAACGGCCCACGCGATCGCGCTCTGGAACGGAAACTCGACCGGCTGATCGCTCGAGCACTCGCCTGCCTCGCTCTCCTCTGCTCGGTGCAGGCCGCAGAGCCCTCAAACCGGCTCCCACGCCTGATTCTCTCCGAGTTCTTATCGCGCAACACAACAACCCTGCTCGATGAAGACGGGGACACCTCGGATTGGATCGAGGTTTTCAACCCAGGAGATACGTCGGTGCCCCTTGAAGGGTGGGCTTTGGCCGATTCCCCAGCGGCGCAGGATCGATGGTTATTTCCAAAATCCAACCTTGGACCGAAACAAAGGCTCATCGTCTTCGCCTCGGGAAAGAATCGACGTCGCATAGGCACCCCGTTCCACACAGACTTCAAACTGGCGGGCGAAGGGGGTTATCTCGGGCTGTTCGCCCCCGATTCATCGATCGCGGAATTCGATTTCGGCCCCTCTTACCCTCCGCAGGTCGACGATGTATCGTTTGGCATCCCGGGAGCCCTCAGACAGACCTTTCTGTCGGAACCGAATTCTCCGGCGCGATTTCTGGTGACTTCTCCCGAGACGGAAATCGATCCCTCATGGAACGAGACCGAGTTTGATGACTCCAACTGGGCCTCCGGTTTGCTCCCCCTGGGCTACGAGTCCGGCACCGCCGAGTTCTCAAGAATCTTCAAAACGAATCTTCGTAGTCGCATGCAAAACAAGGCCTCCGGAGTGCGGATCCGCATCCGGTTTCAGGTGGACGACCCTTCCACACTGCGCCACCTACGTTTGAGGGCAAGGTTTGATGACGGTTTTGTCGCGTGGGTCAACGGGGCTCTTGCGGCCGAAGAGAACGCGCCTTCCCCCACCAGCTCATCCAGCGTCAGCCTGTCCAATCGGGCGCGCGATGCGGCTCTGATCGAATCAACCTTCGATATCACCCACGTCCTCGACCGGCTCGTGCCCGGCATCAACGTGCTTAGTGTGCATGCCCTCTCCACGGGAGCAGCGGACGCAGACTTTCTCTTTGCCCCCGTGCTGGATGGTGACGTCGTGGATACGGAACGTTCCACTCCCTCCTACATGACCGTGCCAACCCCAGGCACCGACAACACATGGGGCCGGAACGGGTTGGGACCTCTGGTCCAGAACGTCGAACACCAGCCCACTCGCCCCCGTGCCGAGGATCCGCTGCATGTTCGAGCCCTCGTCACCCCGACCTTTGAACGTGTCGACAAGGTCAACCTGATCTTCCGCTCGATGTTCGCACCCGAGGTCTCCATGCCGATGTTCGACGACGGAGCTCATGGGGATGGTTTGGCAAACGACGGGGTTTTCGGGGCCTTCATTCCTCCGAATATCGCGCTCGCAGGCCAAATGATCCGCTATGCGATCGTGGCCGAAGACCGTGTCGGGATAAAGACCCGACACCCCCCATTTCCAAGCGCAACGAGCTCACCACGCTACTTGGGAACCGTGACCGCGATCCCTGAACTGAACTCCTTACTTCCGGTTCTTGATTGGTTTATCGAAACCCCCTCCCAAGCCAACAGCTCTAGCGGCGGCAGAGCCTCCATCTATTTCCAAGGCCAATTCCTAGACAATGTCTCAGTCAATAATCACGGGCAATCCAGCCTGAGTTTCCCGAAAATGAGCTACGACTTTGACCTGAACCCAGACCACCACCTGCGCTGGAGGGTCGGCGAGCCCTCGATCGATGATTTCAATCTGCTCACCACCTACCCTGATAAAAGCTTCATGCGCAACATCCTCTCCTATGAAGTGTTTCGTGATGCTGGGTCCCCCTACCACTTCGTCATCCCCGTGCGTGTCCAACAGAATGGCCGATTCTTCAGCGTCGCACACCTTGTCGAAAACGGGGATGATAACTACCTCAGACGGTTGGGTTACGATCCCAACGGCGCGCTCTACAAAGTCTACAACACGTTAGACTCCACGGAGCCCACCGAGAAGAAGACGCGCAAGTATGAATCCAAGGCGGATCTCGCGTCCCTAATCGCCGGAGCCAGACTGAGCGCCGCCGCTCGGGCGCGGTTTATTTTCGATCACATCAATGTGCCCGAGGTCGTCAACTACCTGGCCGCCATGACCATCACCGGGGGGACCGATTGCTGCCATAAGAACTTCTACGTCTATCGCGACACCGAAGGATCCGGGCTGTGGCATTTCTTCCCATGGGACCAAGATCTGACGTTCGGCCGCAACTGGACAGGTGACTATTTCGACGACCGTATGTACCCCCAAAACGGGCTGTATGTAGGCTCCAACAACCTCGTTCTCCAAGCGTTGTTCAACACCCCGGCCATTCAATCCATGTATCTCAGACGGGTTCGCACCCTGATGGATACGCTGCTCCAGTCGCCAACCACCTCCACCAACGAACTGCGCATGGAACGAAGGATCGCCGAACTGGAGCTACTGATGGCACCCGATGCGACCCTCGACTACGCCAAGTGGCCCACATGGGGTCAAAAGCAAACCCTTGCCGCCGCCGCCGCAATCATACGAACCAACTATCTCCCCGCCCGCCGCCGGTTCCTCTTCAACACCCTCGGAGGGGGCGCGACTCCATCGATCCCTGCCAGCCAACCAGCCACGGCTGGCGTCCAGATCCGAGGAATCGATTTCAACCCAACCTCCGAGATCCAAGACCAGGAGTATATCGAAGTCCTCAACACCAACCGGTTCGCCATCGACATCTCAGGGTGGCAGGTCACCGAGTCCATCACGCACACGTTCCACCCCGGCACCGTGATCCCCGCGAACGGGCTCCTCCACCTCGTGGCCGATCTTCAGTCGTTCCGTCAACGCGTCCAAGCTCCCACCGCAAACCAAGGCTTATTCGTGCAGGGGAACTACAAAGGCCGACTCTCAGCCCGAGGTGGCCCGCTGACCATCCTTGACGGTCAGGGACGCATTGTAACCCGGGCGGTTTACCCCTCCAACCCAACCCCAGCACAACGCGCGCTGCGCATCACCCAGATCGAATACAACCCCACCGCAACCACCTCATCTCCCCAATTCCAAGCTGCCGATTACGAATTCCTGGAATTGAAGAACGTCGGGAATGAACCCGTCGCACTGACTGGCTTACGCCTCTCAGGAGGCGTGGAGTTCGTTTACGATGGGGGAAGAATCTCCTGGCTGGCCCCTTTGACCACCGCCTACGTCGTTCGAAATGCCATGGCGTTCCAACATCGCCATGGATACCACCACACCATCCTGGGCGAATTCGACGGCCAACTCGGCAACGGAGGGAACTCGCTACGACTTTTCGACAGCGTCGGCGAACTCGTGCTGAGCTTCTCGTATGTCGATAGCTGGTTCCCAGAAACCGACGGCGGTGGACGTTCTCTAGTCGCCGTCAATGAGTCAGCAGAATGGAGCGAGTGGAATCAAAAACAACAGTGGAGGCCTAGCCGAAATCGAGGCGGAGACGTCCAAGATCATTGGCTCTCGACGCTTCTAGCGGGTGTCACCAATCCCTTTGATTTAAGGGGAGAGGCCGATCCCGATCACGACGGCTATAGCAACGCGGAGGAGTTCATCGCAGGAACTCATCCGCAGTCTGGATCGAGTGTTCCAAAACTTCGGGTCGACCCTTTGCCTAACCGTGGAGTCAGACTCCGATTCACCATGCCTCCGAACCGTTCCTGTGCATTAGAATCCTCCCACAACCCGACCGGTCAGTGGTCCGCTCTCCGAATCATCTCCGCCGCGCAGGATGAACGTCTGATCGAAGTCGATGATCCCCCTTCACTCGGTCAGAATAGTCGCTACTATCGACTTCGCATCCCCGCGCTGAGCGGATGGGTCGCTCCCTAAGAGTCCTGCTCAAATCATGATCGGAACCATTATCAATGCTGTCGGAATCGCTGCGGGATCCGCCTGGGTCCTGGCCCGTCGTCCCGAGGGAGGGAAAGACTTTCAGCAGGCCGCGCGGCTCGTGCTGGGAGTCGCGATTATATGGGTCGGATTGAGCACGGCATGGGGCGGTTTTGGAGGAAACTTCAAACATGTTCTCGGACAGTTGGGAATCACCTTGTTATCCCTTAGCTTGGGTCGGATCACCGGGCGCGCACTCGGAATTCAGAAGCAGTTCAACCACCTCGGCAACTTGGCCCGGAAACGGTTCGAAGCGGCCGCGACCCAACGCAACCCCAAGACCTCGATCGGTGAAGGCTTGTCCACGTGCTCCATCCTGTTTTGTGCCACCCCGCTGAGTTTGTTGGGTGCTGTCCTGGATGGCATTGCGCTCAACAGCAAACCCCTGCTGGTTAAAGCCGCCATGGACGCCCTGGCCGCTGCCTCGTTCACCACGGTCTTCGGCTCCGGCGTGCTGCTCACGGTCATCCCATTAGTCGCTTTCCAAGGCAGCCTCACTCTCCTCGTCCGCTGGGCGGAACCCATGCTTCACCGGCTCGATCTCGTGGACTCGATCTCCTGCGTCGCGGGGTTGCTCGTGTTCTGCGTAGCCCTAGTGGTTTTCGAGATCAAACGCCTCGAGATCGCGAATTACCTTCCAAGTCTCGCTTACGCCCCTTTGATCACGTGGCTGGTCAACCGCTGATCCACGCTCCCAAAGACACAGACCTCGTTCTTGTTCGAACACAGGCGCAGCAGACGATAGTCGCTCGAATACGCGCCCAATTGTTCCTTGAGTCGATCCAGCTTGGCGTACTCGTCTACGCCCTTGAACTTGATCGTGACCACGTAACGCCGGGCCCACCCGTTTCGAGCCCACTTCAAAACAAGATCAATGCTCCGATCGGGCGCAGCGATCACATCGCACAACAACCAATCCACACTCGCAGCCCGCACGGGCTCAAACTCGAACGCGTCACCCTGGTGAAAGCTTAGGTTCGCATGCGCCATGAGATCCTCACGGAGCGGTGAACGGTCCACCGCGATCACTCGCGCCCCTCGATTCAAGGCTACATAGCTCCAACTTCCGGGAGATGCCCCCAAATCGACGCAGCTTTCCCCACGTCGGATCGGTGTGCCCATGCGCAACTCAGACTCCACAAGCTTCGCGAAGGCGCGGCTCGGCGCGGTCTTGTCCGTCGCCACCGGCAGCTCGCCCAAGGGAAAAGCAGACATCACCAACTCCCGCGCCAAACCCTCTTTCATCCGAGTCAGCGACAGATACCCCACCTCCGGCGACACAAGAAGCAGCTGCACCAACACCTCCGAGCTCGTCAACGGGACCATCTCTCCCACCAAATCTTTGAGCAAACGTCGACGTCGCCGCTTGAGGTTCTCAAGAACCGCCGCGCGAATAAAACCGCATCGATTCCTCCCCGCCTCCTCGGTTTCCATGTCCGAATACCGCGCGCACACGTGCAATCGCCAGCGGTCACCTTCTCCGCAGAAGCCCAGAATCTCTTCTGAGAGTCGGTTGGCCCACTCACGGATAGCCCCCCCCTCGATTCGATGAGACCGGGGAAGCTGTTGTCGTGCGAACGCACAACGTAGCACGTGCTCAGAAGGATCCGAGGCACTGATTCGTCCACGAAGCGCAGCCACCCCCGCACCAAAGTTCTCAACCATGGCTTCCGGGCGCATCCGATGCAGCTCGGACTCAAGAAACAACGTGTCCTCCGGAGCACCGACGAACACGTCCAGCGTTTCCAGATCCTCCACCGGATGGCCAAGAAAGGACACCGACTAAGCGAGGAGGTCCTTCACGACCTGGGCTGGTTGGTCCACCCCGGTGAGACGGTTGTCCAACCCTTGGTACTTCACCGTGAAACGATCGTGTCGGATGCCCAGTAGATGCAAAATCGTGGCATGGAAATCACGAACATGAACGGGGTTCTCCACGATGTTATAGCTGAAGTCGTCCGTTTGCCCGTAAATCGTTCCTCCCTTCACTCCGCCTCCCGCCATCCACATGGTAAAACACCTCGGATGATGATCCCGACCGTAGTTGTCCTTCGATAGACCGCCTTGGCTGTAGATCGTGCGACCAAACTCTCCGCCCCAGATAATGAGCGTGTCCTCAAACATCCCTCGTGATTTGAGGTCTTGGATCAGGGCGTGTGTAGGCTGGTCCACATCCCGGCACTGCGAAGGCATGCGGCCTCCCACGTTCGCATGATGATCCCAGTTGTTATGATACACCTGAACAAAACGCACCCCACGCTCTGCTAGCCGCCGCGCCAGCAGCGCCGTATACGCAAACGTGCCCGGCTTCCGCGCCTCTTCACCGTAGAGCTTGTAGGTCGACTCCGGCTCCCCGCGCACATCGGTCAGCTCAGGCACGCTCGACTGCATGCGGAAGGCCATCTCAAACTGCTGAATGCGGGTGTGCGTCTCCGGATCGCCCACGCTCGCGTGGTTCATCTCGTTGAGCTTGCGTAACCCGTCCAACTGCAGCCGACGCATCTCTCCACTGACTCCCGATGGATTGTTGATAAATAGAATGGGATCCCCCTGCGACCGAAACGACACACCGGCGTGCTCGCTGGACAAGTAGCCGCTGGACCACAGCCGACCGCTGATCGCTTGAAGCTGTTCCTTGTTGCTTGGTTCAGCCACGAGCACAACGAACGTCGGCAGGTTCGCGTTCAATGACCCCAACCCGTAGCTGATCCACGACCCGATACAAGGCCTCCCTTGGACTTGATTACCCGTCTGCATATGGCAGATGGCCGGCTCATGGTTGATGGCCTCGGTGTGCATGGATCGTATAAACGCCATGTCATCTACACACTTCGAAGTCCATGGAAGCAGGTCCGTCACCCACATCCCACTCTTGCCATGGCGCTTAAACTGATACTTCGAGGGTGCAATTGGAAATCGCTTCTGACCGCTGGTCATCGTGGTCAGCCGTTGCCCCTGCCGAATCGAATCGGGAAGGTCCTTGTCATACCACTCGTTCATCCCCGGTTTGTAATCGTAAAGATCCATCTGCGACGGGCCTCCGACCATGTGGAGATAGATCACCCGCTTTGCTTTCGGAGCGAAGTGCGGCAGCGCCGGCTTATGTGCAGCGTCCTCGGCCCAAAGCTTCAACTTGTCGCCCAAAAGCGAACCCAAAGCCGCGTAACCCAGCGCGTTCTTCCCGCGGGCGAAAAACTGCCGGCGCGTTTCGGATCGAATGTAATCGTTCAGCGGATGCATAGGTAAAAAATCCTGATCAATGTTGAAGCCTGCATGCCATTCCAGATCATTTACAAAGCGCTTCGTCCAAGTTGAGGAGCTGGTTTGCGACCATCGTCCACGCCGCCAATTCCACTGGCTTAACCTTCGTATCCGGAGCCGCTTCCCCAATCTGGAGAAGCTTCTGGGCCTCCTCCGGATGGGCCGAGTAATACGCAGTCAATTGATCCAAAGTCTGTTTCACAACCGTCATCTCGTTCTTCTTCAAATCGCGCGACAAAACCCTTTGTGCGATCAGCGTGATGGCACGCCGAGCATTCCCCTTGGAGTTTAGGACCGCCATCTGAGCCAAATAACGCGCCGCTTCGACAAACTGAGGATCGTTCAAGGTGGCCAACGCCTGCAATGGTGTGTTCGTCCGCTCCCGCCGGACCGAGCATGTCTCCCGGCTCGGTGCGTTGAAGATATCCATCAGCGCAGGAGGTGCCGCACGCTTCCAAAAGGTGTAAAGACTGCGTCGATACAAGCCCTCTCCTGAATCCCGCTGATAACGGCGGGTGTTACTCTCAGGCATCGCAACCGCTTCCCACACTCCCTCGGGTTGATACGGCTTCACGCTCGGCCCACCAATCTTTAATTTCAGCAGCCCGCTCGATGCCAACGCGTAGTCTCGAACCATCTCCGCATCCATTCGAAAACGTGGACCGCGACTCAAAAGCCGATTCGCCGGGTCCTTCTCCAGCTTCATAGGGGTCGAAACCGCGCTTTGCCGGTAGGCTGACGAACTGACCATCAGCGTGAACAGCTTCTTCACATCCCACCCGCTCTCCTGGAACTCGACCGCCAACCAATCCAGCAGCGCCGGATTGACCGGATTCTCTCCCACCACCCCAAAGTCCTCCACCGAGCGCACGAGCCCAACCCCGAATACCTCCTGCCAAAAACGGTTCACGGTCACGCGCGCCGTCAGTGGATTCTCTGCCGACGTCAACCACTGGCTGAGTCCGAGGCGGTTGCGCGGTGCCCCTTCCGGGAAACGATGAAGCACCCCGATCACATCCGCTCCGACCTTGTCCTTGGGTTTGTCATATTGACCGCGAAAGAGAATGTTCGCCATCGCCGGTGAGTCCTTCTTCTCCATCTGCACGAGCGTCACAGGATACTTCAGCCGCAGCCCCTCCCGCTCACGCTCCAAGGATCCAACCCTCTTCTGAGCCTCCTGGAACGGGGCGTATTGGGTGGTCAAATAGTAGTCCACGGCCTGTTGCTTCGCGTCGCCCTTCCAGTCCGCAAACGGTTTCCCCAAAAAGTCACCCCATGCGCTCGACTGCGCGAGCGCAGCAACCTCCGCCGCCGCAAGCACTCGCGAGTAAATCCGTACGTCCTGCAATCCCAGCCCGTCAAAATGCGCCCCAGGGCTACGCTGAGCCAGTTTGAACGAAGCCTTTGTCCGAATGCTCCCGGTCACCCCAGCCCCATTATCGGTCTCCATCGCAGCGGCGACGCCGTCGACAAAAATCCGAAGCCCTTCGGGTTGTCCCGAACCATCATAAGTAACGAACACCTGCTGCCACTGGTTCTTCTTCGCCAATCGTTTGTTGGTTCGCACCTTGATGGCGTTACCTGGCCATTGGCTCACGATGTGCGATGCAAACTGACCCTGCTGAATCCAAAGGTCCCAGCCTCGATAATTGTTCGCTTCATCCATCCGCGAAAAAATCGCCGCGGTTTCATTGTAGTTCTCCGGAACGAACACCCACGCACCAAACGAGAACGCCTGCCCATGGTCGTAATCCCCCACACTCGGAAACTCCACCGTCACACCCTTCTCAAACACCGTGGCTAAGCCCACCTTTGGGTCCTTCACGGTCTTGAGCACGCCCACCGGGATCACCTGCACGCCCACCCCCGCCGCAGTCGCCGAGATTCGGTCCGTCGCCCCCTCGTTCAAAGGGGCCCTGAAGGCCAAGGAGTCCCCCGTCAGGTTCTTTTCCAGATCTTCACGCTTGAGCGCGGAGGCCCAAGCCGCAACGTGCGGTTCCGCATCCGACTTAGCGCGTTCCACGCGCTTCTTGGCTTCCTCAATCTCCCCGGGAAGCGACTTCCACCGCTTCTCATCCGCAGGATCCGTCACCACCGTGATGCTCGGGGCCGAGTCCTTCACGTTCCCATCATATCCAGGCTGAGTCGTGTTCCGAAAGAAGGCCGCCAACGAATAAAAATCCTTCGTCGAAACCGGATCAAACTTGTGGTCGTGACAGGCCGCACAGTTCAAGGTCAGCCCCAGAAAGACCCACCCGGTCGTGGTCACGCGATCATTCGCGTAGTTCACCAAATTCTCCTCCTCAATCGTCCCGCCCTCGTTCGTGGACATCGCACACCGCTGAAAGCCCGTCGCCACCAACTGGTCCTGGGTCGGGTTCGGTAACAGGTCTCCCGCAATCTGCTCCGTCGTGAAACGGTCAAAAGGGAGGTTGCGATTGAATGCCTTAATCACCCACTCTCGATACGGCCACATCTCGCGATAGTTGTCGAAATGCATCCCATGCGTGTCCGCGTAGCGCGCTGCGTCCAACCAATATCGAGCCCGATGCTCTCCCCACGCAGGCGAATCCATGAGCCGTTTCACATACTTGCCGTAATAGTCGGACGATCGATCCGCCACAAACGCCTCGACCTCTTCTGGCGTCGGAGGGAGTCCGGTGAGGTCCAAAGAAAGCCTGCGCGCCAGGGTGCGCCGATCGGCTTCCGGTGCAGGGGCAAGCCCGGTTTCCTCCAACTTGGAGAGCACAAATGCGTCGATCGCACCCCGTGCCCACTTGGTGTTTTTAACCGCTGGCAAAGCGGCCTTGACGGGCTTGATAAGAGACCAATGCGACTGCCAAGGAGCGCCGTCCGCAATCCACCGTTTCAAAATCTCTTTCTGCTCCGCCTTCAACTCCTTGTGCGAATCCGGTGGTGGCATGACCTCGTCCTTGTCACCCGTCACAATCCTCCGCCACAACGCACTTTTCTCGATCGACCCCGGCGTGATCACCGGGCCCTCATCTTTCGTGGCACCAAACAGCCCCTCCTTGGTGTCCAACCGCAGATTGGCTTTGCGCTTGCCCGAGTCAGGACCATGGCACGCCAGACACGCATCGGATAGAATCGGACGCACATCGCGATTGAAAACAACACGCGAATCCGAAGCCTGCACCACCGAGATTGCCGCAAAATGAAAAGCTCCGGAAACCGCCAGTGTCAGCCCAGCCATCTGTGCCACCCAACCGCGACTCAGGGAATGAAGTGATCGTGTCCCGTTCATATGGTTTGTTGTGCGGACAACCATACACCGCAAGGCCACACTGGGTAGTGAAAAGCTGCGCGATTTTTTGCTGTCCATCGAGCACGCTTAGACCACGCGAGACCTCAAAACTAACCTCCACACCTCCCCCGGGCAGCCACCGACCATCCACCCATCGTCTAATCTTCTAATCTCTTGCTTGCTGCCCCAAACGGAAGCTAGTGTTAGCGCAGTTGTTGAACGTGTCCCCTACGCCCCAAGCCCATCTTGCGCAAGGAATCACAATCCCTAGCCCGACGAGGTTGTTAGGATCGACTCGGACGAATGTAACAACGATCGCATCAGGATATCATCTCATCTATGAGCCTATTCTCCCCAACGATTACCGCTAAGCACCGCACCACTCCGACACGCTGCGGTTTCACTCTGATCGAACTCTTGGTGGTGATCGCAATCATCGCCATCCTGGCAGGCATGCTCCTCCCCGCCCTCAGCAAGGCCAAGACCAAAGCCCAAGGCATCGCCTGCCTCAACAACGGACGCCAACTCATGCTCGCATGGCGCTTCTACGTCGATGACTCCAGCGACCGCGTCCCCCAGTCCTACGGCCCGAATGAATGGGTCCATGGCTCTTTAAACTTCGACCCCTCCAACCGAAGCAACTGGGATGTCGATCAAGACCTTAAACGAGGCTTGCTCTGGTCCTACTGCGGCAACAGCGCGAAGGTCTTCAAATGCCCAGCCGACCTCAGCACGGTGAAAGTCAAAGGCGTCGCCATGCCACGCGTGCGTAGCATGTCCATGAACGGATGGTTCGATTCCACCGATGTCCAAGACTTTGGCAGCGGCTTCAGAATCTACAAAAAGTTCAGCGACGTGAACGACCCCGGCCCCTCCATGACCTGGATCTTTATGGACGAACGCGAGGATAGTATCAACGACGGCGAAATGATCGTCGGAATGACTGGCTACCCCGACTCTCCTCAATCCTGGAAGATCGTCGATTACCCCGCAGGTTATCACAATCGCGCCGCAGGTCTTTCCTTCGCCGATGGCCATTCGGAGATCAAAAAATGGACCGATGCCCGCACCGTTCCCATCCTTAAAAAGGGTCAGGAAATGCCCCTCAACGTCCCCTCCCCAAACAACCAGGACGTCAAGTGGATGATGGACCGCACCACACGCAAAACCAACGGATGAGCTGAGTGATCCCAGCCGAATGCTCGCCCTTCGTTGGGTGCAGCGAAGTCCCTCCATCCTCTCAGCAAACCCTGTCGTGATAGCCCCGTCCCTCGCCTCACTCAAAACCGTTCATTCGCAGCGTGCGTCGGGCAAAACGAGCGGCCTCAACCCCACGCAACCTTCGCACACCAGTCCCGCGCTTCGGACTAAGCCGATGCCTACAATCTGTGAGAAGTTTTCCCACAAACTCCCGACATCCATGCAAGGGATCATTACGTTGGTCACAGTGGAGGAGAGCGCGATGGATCTCGAAGCTGAAAGTGAACATGGAGCGCGCGGGCGCTAAGCGTGACTCGGAGCAGACCCGACTGGTGATGGATTTTGGGAGCCTGATTGTCTAAGCCTTCCCATAGGCTGGCGTCCGTCCTCTCGAAGCCCCCTCGGGAGGAGGGGGCGATGAAGGGCGTGTCCATCGAAGAGTCAGATGGCGTAAAGCCTCTCGCCCTCGTGCTTTACCCAGTAGGCGCTCACGGCTGTGGCAGCATTGTTGTTTCGGATACCGCACGAATACTCCGGATGGTAAACGGTTGGTTGCGGGTAATGGACTGACGACCCCTGCCGTTGCATTGCGTAGAGACACATGGCAGCGGAAGTGGGTTTGGGGCCGAATGGCGCGAACGCCAAAGGTTTTTCAGGACTACCTGCGAGCTGACGAATTCGGTCGAATGCCGCCGACATATCGAGTGGCTCCACTCGGAACTTCTCGAACCGCCCGTCATTGTGATCGCGCTCTAGATTAGCGACCGACTCCCACGTCCTGCGCAATGCTGAAAGGGGCGCAGGGAAAGGAATGAGCAGTTTCATTTTCACGTTTGGATCACTACCAATGTGCAGTCGCAAGCTTTCGACCAGGAATCCGACACTCACCACCCATTGTGTTCCGCTGGTTACGGCCGCTCCAAACCCTGGCAAAACCCTCCACGGCTCAATGTCCTCATAGAGCGGTTCGTCGTCCGGGGCGTAACCAGCCGGCGAGGTGTACGTCACCAGGAGATTCTGCACGATCGGGTTCCTTTCCAACACACGAAGAATTGGAAAAAAGAACCTTTTGGGAAAAGATGTGATGTCCAGAACGACGGACGTGGCTGCCGATATCGCCCGCTGGGAGAACGCGTTGATGAGAAAAAGTTCGGCCATGAGTTCCAATCTTTCAACTTGGCTCGCGCTACCACCGAGCTGAGTGTACCGAACTCGCCTTGTCTCTATTGCAACTCGCGTCCTCTCCCTGTATTTATCCGAATCGATGTCCACAATCTCGGCGAAATGCTCACTCCCAATGACGCCGAGCCCCCTCATATGCTCCCATGTGGTCAGTGAGCGTTCTTCGGTGCCGATGGCCCCGATGAAACGCCAAGGCTTTGGACTGCTCAATGATAGCGCCCAATCAACCGGGCCCCACGGTCGGTATTTCATGGTGTGAGATCGGGGAAACCTGGCAACAATGGCTGCTGTTCAGTTTGTTTTGGACGCGTGCGCTGTGCTCGGGACAAAGTCACTTGCGCCTTTTGCACGAGGGAAAAGAGCTCCTCCATTGACCAATAATAAGGCTCTTTCGTCTTGGCTTCAGGAAGTTGGAAGCGTGGGCAAAGAATCGGATTGAGGTATAACTTCATCCGGCGCCCCCCCTGCTTTGACTTCGAAGAATGCTCGGTCGCGAACAATGCACCATAACCGATCGCCTCGTGGATGAAGTTCCGCAGAAGCGGGACTTGATCGCTCTCCGAGGTGAATTGAGCCAGCTGCACGGAGATTCCGTTACCACCCGGATACGCCATTTTGAGGTCATGCATCATGTCCGCGTTCAAGCGCATCCCCAGTTTCTCGACGAAACTCTGGCGGGAATTGCCTCCTGGCTCCTCGGGCAATTTCTTGAACCACTCGTTGCTCGCAAACAGGATCCCTGCGGCCTGAATATTCCTGTCGATTTTACCGCCCTTGAGTAACTCGGTGCGCTTCTCCGCTGGCAAGCTCGACTCATTCTTTAGAAACCCATCCCACACGCGGTGACAAATATGGAGAAAGACGGTGATGTTTCCGCCACTCAGGGAACGAATGTCGTCGAATCCCCACCACATGAATCGCTGTTGGCACCGCGTAGTAAGTTGCAGCACGGCCTGATCGAGCCGCTCTTTTCTCCACCACTTGCGATTCCGCCACGGTGCGTCCTCTGGTGGCGGCGATTCCCGATGCTGACGCTTTGAGTGCGCGCCGCCAGTTTGCCGCCCCCATGCCGCGGCGAGCACTGCATCCAACATTCCCGAACGGCCGGAGCGATATTCCTTACGAAGGAAAGTCCGCCATTCTTCACTCCAGTTTCCGGCATCGTTCCCCACATCCAAGCCCAGTGCGCGATCAATCTGGTTATTATCGGCGTTAAGGTTTAATTGGATCAACCGTTCTTCGGCAGAAGGGTGGCTGCCGAAAACGGTCTTTGCTAAATGTTTAGGCAACTCTCCGACGTCGCGTTCACGGCTAAAAAAATACGCGACCCTCTTCTGAAAGGCGTCGATCGCGAACCGCTCAAAGACAGCGTTTCTTTGCCGGGTTTTGGACTCACCCAGCAGAAAGATTTCTTCATCCATCTCGATCCGGTGATAGTTGCGGCGGTTCTCCAATCTTGCCTCACTCCCCCAGACACCCAAGAACTCCGGATTATCCCAACCGTAACGCCGCGTCCCCGCGCGATAGTGAACACGCGCATCACGGGAATAGAAAACCCGATTGAGCATTTTTCGAAAAGAAAGCAACAGTACTCGCTGCCGTTCAGTGAATGCCCGGTGCATCTCCTCGATTTGGTCAACCCGGATTAGCACTGGAACCTCAGCCGCAATCATGCCGAATTGCCGGAGACAATCCGCAGTTCGCGATATCGGCTCACCAATATTTGTTTTGCTCCGACGGATGCCTTCGGGGGGGTCTCTTTCTGGAAGATTTCCATTTACCCAGCGTCGATAAAAGCCAACGCGCTCCGAAATACGCATCTTCAGCTCCTCTATTGATTGAACGCCCTCGAGGGCACCGAACCAGCAGTCTTCGGCAGCAACAGACTTTGCGAACTGGTCCGATGATGACGGATTGACCATTGAATCAAACACCTCGGGACGGTTCCCGATTTTCTCCACGGACTGGATGACGTCCTCAACGATCAGGTAATTGAAGAAGTCCGCAAAATAGAGAGGCAGTTCCCGGGTATCTCCATCGTCACCCCGGTCGAGCGTGACTTGAACCAGATCCGTGATCCCGCTGCGAGTGAGATTGATGCCTGCTGAAATGAAAGTCCGCAGTTCTTTGGGGACGGGAAAGTCATTTACTTTTCCAGCGTCCCAATAGGCGATGCGCATTTCCGGGCGGAGCAGATTTAGAATCATCGTTTTCCCGCATCCCTGTGGGCCGCTCAGCACAACGTTGTTGCCTTGAAATACCGGGTGGATGGCAGTCTGCAACACTTCGGCACTGAACAACTGGACGAAACTGTTCTCCGTCGGGGTATCGTCGGAGAGGTAGAGTTGCTGAAACGGATTGATGGTGATGTTCATGTCAGTCGCGAAAGATACGTGGGAAGAGAGGTTCCCAAGCGCCGCTCGAGGGCTTGGGCTTGTGGTGGACAATCGGAAGGGTATTGTCGGGTGTATTGGAGAATGTTGTGAGCGAGCAACCGGTTTCTCGATAGCCGAATGCATGCGAAGGATGAATGCCGAGATCCACGACCGTCCTTCGGGCTAAATCTTCGACATCAGCGGCAATCGGCCATCCAGGTTCTCCTTTTCGCTCTGGGCCAAGAAGGTCGTTGCGACGCAGTTCGATCACAGGGCGAACCGCAAGTCTCCCGCCCGATAATGCCTCTTCGTCTCGTAGAGCCTGTACGCCATTCGGACACAGTATCAGTGGAACAAAGAGGACTGGTTTTCCCAGTCTCGCGACGGCCCACCGGATTGCATCCAGACATTGGCTTGCGGAGCCTACAATATCTTCGAGCAAAACCAGCCGTTTAAGAGGAGGACGCCGACGGGTCGGATCGCTCTGGTCAGCACTCGGGTTAGCCATGTATCGAACCCAATCCCCAGCAAGTTGGGGATTCGGGTTCAGCTTATTGTTTGCAATCATCTCTTGCGCAGCAAACCCAGGGCGGACGCCAACTCCTTGAAGGTGGTTCACTTTGTGAAACTCATTGATGTCCATGCTATCTGTGATCGGACAAAACCATGTGTGAAGATGAATTTCCCTCTTGATCAGCTCGTGAAATGATTGCCAACCTTGTGGTTCCAAACGGGCCGCGACTTGCGAAGCCACCCAGCGAGAGATTTCTCGTTCTAGAGCCGTGCGGTAAAGAGCCACAAAGTCATCGTGCGAAAAAAAACTGATACGCGCTGCATACTTTAGAAGCAGCTTCTGGTCTGCCTCGACCGTCACGTTACCAATCCATGCAGCCAACCTTTCGATGTAGCTCGGATTGAAGACTGGGTTCTCCGCGGGGAGATAGACGCGCCACTCCTTCTTCGCGTGGTAGTCGAGTTGGTCCAGGATGAATCCGTATTCAGACTTCGCGGATGCGTCGCCCGTCATCTCGAGGTCCCACTTTATAACCTGCTTTCTGAGCTCTTCTACGGTCATGACTTCCTCCCCAAAAGCTGTGTTACAATATCTGCAGCGAACGAGCCGAGGGGTGGCGGCACGGCATTCCCAATCACCCGATACTGTGCCTGTTCGTTTCCTTGGAAAACGTAGTGGTCAGGAAACCCCTGAATCCGTGCTGCCTCGCGAACAGTGAATCCCCGTTGTTGCGATGGATGCAGAAAGTATCTGGGGGCTCCGAATCGAGTGT
>Ga0172373_10004217_pt1 | contig 20396 bp, 20 predicted proteins | sample Lak10m_2_FD_114546 | JGI IMG/M metagenome (GOLD analysis project Ga0172373, IMG submission 114546) | Freshwater microbial communities from Kabuno Bay, South-Kivu, Congo - kab_092012_10m | ecosystem: Environmental > Aquatic > Freshwater > Lake | place: Democratic Republic of the Congo...
CCCTTCATGAATTTTCATTATTTTTCTTGAAAATTCATGAAGAGTCAACAAGGCAAGCTAAAAATTGATTTGGCTCATTGGGTAGAAAAGGAGGGGTTGCTAAGCGGTATTAGCGTGCGTTAATAAAAGACAAAGTTCGATTTCATGCGGATTAGCGGCATTTCGTTTCGCAAAAAACTACTTTTTAGATTTGAGGCGAACTCCAGGACAATCCTCAAAGTCTCCTAAGAACTCCACCCCAGCGGCTTCTAAAGCTGATTTTAACGCTTCCAAAATACGCACCTGCCCTGAAGGAACGCCTTCTTGAAGCTCAAAGCGTCTTATTGTGGCTATACCTACCTTAGAAGCTTTAGCTAGATCATCAGCCGACCACCGCAAGAGTGCTCTCGCTGCACGAATTTGACTACTTGAAATCAATTTCTTTACAATTCCTTTTGATTGTTTTAATATCTAATTTAATACTATTAATACTTATTTGGTGGCGCTATGAGTAATGCTGAAAGATTAACACAAACAATCGATAGAATCGATGGGGCTTACGCGGAGTCTACCATACGCGCATACCGCTCAAACTTCATGAGGTTTATAGCGTACTGCAATTCAACAAATAGCTGCCCTCTTCCAGCCGAACCCTTAACAATCTCTACTTATATAGAAAGACTGACTGATATTGGATGGCGATCTGCTTCAATCAGGCAAACGATAGCATCGATTGCTACCATTCATACCTTGAATAATTACAGCAATCCGACAACAGATTCAGAGGTCAAGTTAGCATTGAAACGCATGCACAGAAAAATTGGTCGTTTCAGCAAACAGGCTAACGGGATTACCAAAGAAATGCTGGAAGAGATTCTAGCCGCTACTGATAATTCATTAAGGGGTTATAGGGATCGAGCACTCCTATTAATGGCTTATGACACAATGTGCCGCAGAAGTGAACTGGTAAACATTAAAATTGAGAACATTGGTCAACAAAGTACCCACTCAAAGAACAACATGCCATCAACTGTTATCTTTATCGAGCAAAGCAAAACCGATCAAGAGGCCAATGGTAGATGGTTGAAAATTGGCAGTGAAGCTACTGAAGCTTTAAATGGTTGGTTAGAGGCATCTCAAATTAAAAACGGGCACTTATTCCGTGGGATAGATCGACACAACAATCTCATGAACAGCCTAACGGCTGGTCAAATTTGCAGGATATATAAACGGCTCGCCAGAAATGCAGGCTTAAATGAGGATTTCATTCGCCATGTAAGCGGCCATTCTATGCGTGTAGGTGCAGCACAGGATTTATTGCTCTCAGGCGCATCCCTCCCTGTGATGATGGCAAAAGGACGATGGTCCAAGCCCGATACTGTGATGCGCTACGTTGAAAAGATTGGAATCGCAATCTAAATACATTCAAGTAAAATAGAAGCAATCCTTAATCAGGACACCTTCATGAAAAACAATCAAACTGGTCCTATTACAGCGGCAGGCAAGAAAGAGTCTGCCAAGAATGCAATCAAGCATGGCGCAACCTCTGCAAAGCTCATTAATGAAGACGAGCAAAGTCGCTATGAATCACTCCTAGCAGCCCTTAACAATCAATACAAATCATCAAACCCGCTCCTTCAGTTGCAAATTACCAGAATTGCAAGACTGAATATTCAGCTCGAAAGAATTCAAAATGTCATTGATGCAAGTTTTAAGAAGAGCCGTATAAGGGCGAACAGCTCAGCAAAAGTAATGGAGTCATTTACTCAGCAAAACACCCAAATCGAAGAACTGGCGGGAAGACTATTTGACGCAAAAAGTCATGCTGACGTTGAGAAGTCGAGAGCGATTGCGTTTGAGTTGCTTAATGCAGAGAAAATTAACGAAATCCAATCTAAAGAAGAGTTCGTCCAAAAATTTCCCAGACTTAGCTCCCATTTCTCAGACAAAGAAAAATCCAGTAAATCCCCAATACAAAATTACTTACTAGAAGAAGTTGCTATATTCTCGAGCACTCATAAAAAATACTGCGATGCAATTCGCGAACAAGATAAAATCGAAGAAAAAATTGAAAATTTTGCAAGAGACCATGACTCAATTGAAAAGGTTGAATTAAGTCTAATGAAGATGTTCGCCGCATGGTACAAGAATACTTTTAGCGACTTTTTTGTAGGCCCAGAGGCTTATCTTACAGTCCAAGAATCTATCAAGATGGAAGAGGATGCGATGCTCCCCGAGGCTCAAGAAATGGACCGACTGATGCGTTATCAAACAACGTTGCAAAGGCAATTATCATCTGCTATTGGAGAGCTGCTGGCCATCAAGAAAATAGACACGTCCTCTGCCTAATTAGAGTTCAGATCAGGTGAGTACTCTTCAACCCACTGCTTTAACTCTTTTTTAACAGTCAGTTCATCTTTATCTAATGTTGTAGCAATCCATTTAAGTAAGGAATTCACCCACTGCTCATCTACGATTCTTGCAGATGCAATACGAAGTTTTTCATGAGGGGTTGGAAGCGTATACTCATCATCAGCCAAAAGTTCTTCATAAAGCTTCTCACCAGGCCGCAACCCTGAAAACTCGATCTTGATTTCATCCTCTCTGAAACCTGACAGCTTGATCATATCTTTCGCTAGATCAACGATACGTACTGGCTCGCCCATATCTAGCACAAAGATCTCACCACCAGAACCCATTAAGCCTGCCTGCATGACAAGCTGAGCTGCTTCTGGGATAGACATAAAGTAACGAGTAATCTCCGGATGCGTCACCGTAATTGGGCCGCCCGCATTGATCTGTTCACGGAACTTAGGAATTACACTACCACTACTGCCTAGCACGTTACCAAAACGCACCATCAAAAAACGCGTACCCTTTTCACCCTGAAGACCTTGACACACCATCTCTGCCAAACGTTTGGTTGCACCCATCACGTTAGTCGGGTTAACCGCCTTGTCGGTTGAGACTAAAACAAATTTCTCTACATTTGCCTTCTTACAAGCCTGCGCCAAGGTAAAGGTGCCCAGTACGTTGTTATTAAAAGCCTCTGATACATTCTCGTTTTCCATGAGGGGTACGTGCTTGTACGCCGCCGCATGGAAGACAACCTTGGGCTGATATTGCATAAGCACTTTATCCAAGCGTGCAGCATTTTTAACATCACCGACCACATAGACAAGTTCTGTTGATAAATCTTGGCTACTCAACTCTTGCTCTAGCTGATAGAGCGCATATTCAGAAATATCAAAACAGATGAGGTGACTTGGATTGAACTTAACAATCTGACGACAGAGCTCGGAGCCAATCGAGCCACCTGCCCCGCTAACCAGAACTGCACGGTTAGCAATCAATTGTTGAAGTCCCGAGTTATCTAGGTCAACGGCATCGCGGCCAAGCAAGTCTTCTACGTCCACACGACGGATTTGAGAGACATTCAGACGACCACTGATGAGGTCATCAATCGCTGGCACTGTCAGCGCCTCAAGGCTTAGCTGATTTACCAAATCTAAAGCTTTTCGGCGCTCCAGGTGACTGGCTGATGGCATTGCAATGATCACATGACGCGCGCTAAAGCGGTTAGCAACTTTTGATAAGTTGGCTATATTACCTAGGACTTTCACCCCATGTATCTCACGGCCATGCATGGTTTCATCATCATCTAGAAGACCAACTACACGCCACTGCGCACTCTGAGCCAAGTCTTTAACAAGCGACACTGCGGCAGAACCTGCACCAAAAATAATCACAGGTTGACCTTTTCTTAAATGGGTCCCATAAAGTTGATGTTCTTTTAGTGCACGATAAACGAAACGACTGCCACCCATCATCAGGATGAGAAGCAAAGGGTCAAGAATCAAAACAGATCGAGGAACGCGCGAAGTGGTCACCATAAATAGTAACGCCACAAGCAAAACCGATGAAATCATTACGCCCAACAAAATGCGCTTAAGATCAGGCACACTAGCAAAGCGCCACGTTCCTCGATACAGACCCAATCCTATAAACAGAGAAACATTAAGGGGGACAACTATCCATACGATCTCTCGCATTAAAACAGATTGTTCAGTTGGAATCTCGAAGTTAAACCGTAATAGATACGCCATATACCAAGCAACTATTACAGCAATAATATCGTGGCTAAAAGCAAGTACCGTACGAGCATTAAGTATTACTTTTACCATGTTATCTTTACTCAAAGAATTCATTATTGAACTACCTGCTAGCCTTATACAGCACTCGTTTGATAGCACTCACTGCTTGAATCATATTCTCACTAGTAAGCGTCGGATGAACGAGAAACATCAGAGAAGTTTCGCCTAATTCTTTTGCCACTTTCAGTCTAGATTTCGGCTTAAAGCTTGTGCCATCAAAAGCCTTCTCCAAATAAACCTCTGAACAGCCACCTTGAAAACATGGAATGCCTTCCGCGTTCATTTCATCAATAATTCGGTCTCTTGACCAATTGACTTTTAAATTTTGAGGGTCAACATACACATAACACTTATAGTAAGCGTGTTGACAGCGACTTCGCCTTGCACATCCGGCATCACAAGTTTGACTACATTTAAATTCCGGCACTCTGATAGATTTGAAGTTTTTAAGTGCTTCAAGTAAGGTTTGAGCGTTCCGATTACGCAGGCTTGTCCACAAATTCATTTTTTTAAGCTGATGGCGCCCCAAGACTGCTTGTATTTCAAGCATGCGCCAATTGGTTCCAAAGCTTTCATGTAACCAGCGGAATCCCGGCGGGTGCTCCCGCTCATATACAGCTTCATAGCTTTTGCCATGGTCTTTGTAGGCCCACATTTTGCGCCACAAACCCTCATCATTGGTTGACACCATGCCACCCTCACCGCCAGTGGTCATAATCTTATCCTGACAAAAACTCCACGCCCCAATATGCCCAATACTTCCTACACTTCGACCTTTGTACATCGCTCCATGAGCTTGAGCACAGTCTTCAATCACTTTGATATTTTTCTGGTCAGCCAATTGCATGATTGGATCCATATCACAGGGCCAACCAGCCAGATGAACACAAATGATAGCTTTAGTTTGAGGGGTTAAGACCTGAGAAATAGTTTCAGCAGTGATATTTCCGGAATCACGATCCACATCAGCAAATATTGGCCTAGCGCCAGCATTCACCACACAAGAAACAGAAGCAATAAAAGTGCGAGGCGTCACGATGACGTCATCACCAGGACCAACACCAATTGCCTTAAGTGCAACATCTAGTGCTAAAGTGCCGTTACCAAGAGCAATCGCATGCTTAACATTCAACCAAGATGCGAACTCATATTCAAATGCTCTTGCTTCATCTCCAGTCCAATAATTTACTTTATTCGAGAGCAAAACATCTTTAATTGCACCTGCTTCTTCTTCAGAAAAACAAGGCCAAGGAGCAAAAGTTGGGTGGTTTAACAAAGGGATCTCACTAAAAATTGAATCGCTTACTTGATAATGCGTGCAGGGTTGCCAACAACTGTTATTCCTGATTGAACGTTTTTGGTCACAACAGCTCCAGCCCCCACCACCGCATAGTCGCCAATCATAACACCTGGAAGCACAACGGCCCCAGCACCAACTAGAACACCTTGACCAACCCTTACGCCACCACCTAGGCTCACCTGAGGTGCAATATGACAAAAATTACCGACTATGCAATCATGATCAATCACAGCATGATGATTAATAATACAGTGACTCCCCACTTTTGCATCTGGGCCAATGATTGATCCGGCGGCTAGAAAACTGCCCGCCTCGATTACTGCGGAAGATGAAACCGTTGCTCCGGGATGATAAACGTTAAAAAAATCGTTACCAGCAAGTTCCCTAGAAATTTTCTCTCTCACAGCACAACTTCCAATGGCTATATGAATGGCAGAGTTTCCAATATTTCTCGAGTTTAGAAAAGCACACTTAAGCACAGGCAAGCCAGCCCAACGGTCAATAGCTTTATCATCAACAAATCCATCGCAGGTTAAATTTAACAAGCGCATAGCGTCCAGTACGACCTTACCATGCCCCCCCGCTCCATAAATAAAATAATTCACTCGTTATTTCCAGTAAATTTTGACATTGTTACTTCACCCGTCTCAGTGATACCTTCTTTTAAAAACACTTTTTTGATTGTTAAAAGGAGGATTTTAACATCAAGCCAGAGTGACTGATGATCCACATACCAAACATCAAGATCAAATTTCTCTCGCCATGATATCGCATTTCTACCATTCACTTGGGCCCATCCTGTAATACCTGGTTTAACTTCATGACGCCTTGCCTGCTTTTGATTGTATAAAGGAAGGTATTCCATCAAAAGAGGTCTGGGCCCAACTAGGCTCATCTCCCCTTTAATTACATTCCATAGAGCTGGCAATTCATCGCAACTCATGGCGCGTAAAAACTTACCAAATGCACCCAACCTTTCACGGTCAGACAATAAATTACCCTCTCGATCCTTTTGATTAGTCATCGACCGAAATTTATAGAGTTTAAAGGGCTTGCCGCGGAGGCCTGGTCGCATCTGAGTAAAAATAACTGGCTTACCCAAGTTCCATAGAATTAAAAAATAAAGAATCAAAAACAAGGGGGTTAAGACAACAATCCCTAGACTAGCAACAAAAAAATCAAAAAACCTTTTGATCATAGGTATCTACGTTAATTTCTCTAGCAACATTAAGAAACCATCAAAGTTCAGTCTGATAAGAATAATGCCGAAAACAAACCAAACAATAAGAACAACCACGCCTTCAAAAAACTTTAAGTGTTTTTTAAACACGTAATAAATTAACATTAATATCGCAGCAATCGCTGATGATATTGTCGTAGCTAAAGAAAGTCCCCCAACATTCATAAATTTAATTAAGTTCAGTCCAAAAAGAATATTTAATACAAGCATAATAACGGTCGACAACAGGACGATACCAACCCTGTTAATAGCGTTTGCATGCCTAAATATGATTGCACTAAAGACCCAAAAAGGCAGTTGAATTACACTGTATTTGATTACACTCGATATCCCTAAGACTGTTGCAGTCTCAACGGCAATTTGACTAAAAATAAATTTAGAAATGAAATCAGCGTAGATAAAAATTAACAAAGAAAAAGGAATAAAAATGAAAGTGCTAGACAACAACAAGTAAAAAGTCTCTTGATTCAAGATGTCTTTATTTTGATAGGTTGACAGTTTTGCTAGATAAGGCAAAAGAACCGTTGTAAATAGTGTTGTAAGAACCCCTATCACAAACAAACTGAACTTAGCACCTAAATTAAAAACAGAAACAGCACCCCCACCCAAAGATGAAGCGATAAAAGTATTAATTGGTATTAAGCTTGCCGAAAAAATAGCTATGGCAACCAAATGGCTATACTCTCGCCAAAAAAAGCTATTTTTAGAAATAATGCTTTGGGTCTCCAGGGGCAGAAGCACAACACCACCCTGTTTTAATCCATAATTCACCACAATAAAGTTAGCCAATTGACCAAGGACCATGCCGAGAATTACTGCATACACTCCATAGGAGTTACCAAAAAGAAGTAGAAAAGAAATTGCGAATATAGGCACGATCAACTGCGCAACACTCGGGTAAATATAACGCTCATTAACAGAAAGGATTGCATTGCAAAGAATCACCAACCCACTTAGAAGGAGAATTGGAAGGACGGCTATCTGCATAAATTTAACATTTACATCTGACTCCACCCAACCTATATAGCGAAGTCCAGAAAAAACAAAGTCAGATAGTACGTATGTCAAAAAACATAAAAACAAACAAACCAAAAAGGCAAAAAAGGCAAAATATCGAACTATTTTAGAAAATCTATTATTGTCCAGATTTCTGGTTCTTTTCAGTTCAGGCACTATGGCTTGCCCAAATGGAACGCAAAATATAGTAACCATGAACATTGGAATCATAGTTACCAAATAAAACGCATCTAATTGAGACCCAAAACCATAAACTTTGGCCATGAGATAGTCTCTTAAGAAAAACCCAAAAAATCCAAGAGTCGTAAAAAAAACAACCCAAAAGGAAGAATAAATTGCTCTGTTTCGATGGTGTTTATGATTTTTCTCAAGCATTTCTTAGCCTGTTTGCAATGAAAGTGTAGCCTCTACTTTTCATCTTTACCTAATTTTAATTTGTTTATCATAAGCGCCCAGCCACAAATGCCCAGCATCACAGCTATCATTTCAAACGTATATCGAATTCGATAGATTGTTCCAATATTAGGAGAAGATATTCCAAAAACCACGAGCGGTACGATAGAAAATACCAAACACAATAGCATCGTGTGGTTAAAAGTTCGAAACACAAAGAAAAAGAGCAATCCAAAAAATGCTAGGTAACAAATAAGCATTTCCATGGAGCTTACAAAATTCACCATACTGCCACCTTCAAACCAGGCGTTCGGGAAGGGCGCTAGAACTGAAATTTGGAGTGCTCTAGGTAAATATTCAAAAACCTCAACTGCACTAGCAGGCTTTATGTCAACATCAATCATTGAATTCGCATTAATAGCCAATCCAGAGGAAATTAATGATACGCGTGATGAAGCAATAGCCTGTATTTTTCTATCAATAACTTGTGGTAAGTAGTCTGTTTGTTGCCATGAATAACTATCATCTGCACCTCTTTGAACATAAGACTCTCCTGACAACCAGCTAGATTCAGAATGTGTGTTGATCAACAAAAATAAAGAAATTGTGGTTAAAAAATATATGGCAAGACACCCAAAACTGAACAAGCATAATGGGAAAATTCTAATGCATTGCAACATAATAACAATCAAAGTAACTATTGCAAGAATCTGTAACATGTAGGGCTTCATGCTAGCGACTAATATTAGAGAAAAAGTTAGAGCACTCAAAATGCCAATCACTCCATGTACTCTATCTTTATTCGACAAAATTCTTGTAATACCCCACAAGGCAAGTAAGAAGCCTGCTGATAAACAAGCCTCCTTGTGTATCTGACCAACCCAAGTCATGGACGATGGAAAAATAACAAATAAACTGGCAGACAAAAATGCAGCATACTTTGAGAAATGATTAGCTCCCAATATTTCCAAGACAATCAAGTAAATTAGAACCCCAGAAAATGCATGAAAAAAAGCATTAAAAGGAACTGCGTACACAGGATGCGCGCCAAAAAAGACATATAAAATTGCGAGATAAGAACTTTGCCCAGAAGCGCCTACTGCGGGATACAATTTCCAAAATTGCCATCCATGCCGAGTTATATCATCAGCCAACTTAATAGCAACTTGGTTGAAATAAGTAGAATCTGGCGTTAAGGATGAGTCAGGGGCATGAAAGGATAAGATGTTGGGAATTACAAATTCAAAAAAAATTACCCCACAAATTAGTGAGTAAGAAAAGAACAAAATCCAAAGATTAAATGGTGTGACTTTGTCAGAAATATATTTTGCATGTATTGAACAAGCGCCTTTAAACGACCACATCATCTCTGGCCTATAACTTGAAAGTAAAAATCAAGCCAATACTTGCTCATCACATTTGCATCAAATTCAGCCTTCACTCTTTCCCTAGCAGCATCACCATATTTTTTCACCAATTCAGGTTTTTTGAGAAAATTTTGCATCGCATCAGCTATAGAGTTCGCACCCTTAGGCGCATGAAGTACTCCAGTTTGCTGATTAATAATGGCATCCGAGATTCCGTAAATATCTGAAGCAATTGCAGGGACACCCGTTGCAGCAGCTTCAATAATTACACTTCCAAATCCCTCACGATAGCTAGGCAAGCACAGAACATCTGAAGCTGCCAAATAATTCTCTGGTCTATTGGTAAAGCCAACAAATCTTAGTTGAGAAGATTTATGAGCATTTATCGTTTTCATTCTATCAACAAAACCACCCTCATCCAGCCCCACAATCAGCAAAATAGCTTTGTTATTTTGAATCTCGGCAAAAGCCCGAGCCAAATCCAAGACACCTTTATCCCTATTAAGTCGACCTAGATATGTAAATACGAAGGCATCCTCAGGAATTGATAGTTCTGCTCTAACTTTAGTCATCATTTGCTTGTTAGGCTTAAATCGATTTAGATCAACCCCGGAAACTGATCCAGAGCCAAAAACAATCGATTTTTTTTCAGACAAGACTTTTTGTTGAATCAAAAAATCTCGCTGGGATGGGCTATCCACAATATTAAAAGTAGTCAATCGACCAATTAAAAAATCAATCGACTTTAGTAACCATTTTTTTTGACCTTTTTTATTCGCCCAAACTTGACCTGTAAAAGTATGAAATCTTAATGGAACCATGCATAAATATGCAGCCAACATAGCCAATAAGCCAGCTTTAGGGGTGATTGAATGAACTACACTTGGCCTTTTTTTGAGAAAAAAGATAATTAGCCTAATTAAACAAAAGAAATCAAAAAAGAGGTGGATCTTTCTCGAAATTTTCAAGGGCACCACATTTACTCGCACTCCTTGTTTTTTTAGAAAAAGGGCATCATCACTATTAACGATGACAGTAATATCAAAATGATTGGAAAGCGTTTTAAGGTGGCTCAAAAGAAAAGCAGTTACAGCAGACTCTACCGTTGCTACAAAAACGATTTTCTGTTTTTTAGTTTGCATGTGTATTTATCAGATCTACATATTCGACTGCAAAATCAGGGATTGCCCTTCTAGGGGTATATCCCAAAAAATCTTGCAGTTTTTTATTTGAATATGTTGTTTTGGAAATCAAGACATCAATCCTGTTGCTATCGAGCGGGAAATTAACCATTTTAGAAAGCAGCTTGACTAAAAATCTCAAAGGTTTCTCTGGGACGCAAAAAAAATTAGGTGCCTTTCCTTTCAAACCAGAAATTCTTTCTACAATAGTATAGAGCTTACAATCATTTGATAAATTAAATATCTGATTTTTAGCCCTCTTGTCTACAGCACAGAGTATAAGAGCATCTACAACATCATCAACGTGTACATAGTTACATATAGAGTCAAGTGTGCCCACATAGAAAAAAAAGCCATTTTTAATGGCTGATAACAAATCAGCAAAAGATTTATTTAGCATACCGTTCCCCACGATAGCCGAAGGCCTCAAAATACTATAACTAAAAAAACTATCATTAGATTCTATTAAGATCTTGTCTGACTCAAGCTTGGATGACTCATATTCATTTGAAGCATTGGTTTGTGATATCTCATTTATCTCACGTGCGTCCCCGGCTATACTAGATTTTCCATAGACCCCTATACTACCTAGTTGAATCCAGTGAATTTGTCTACCGGTAAGGAGAATTTCTTCTTGAGCAACTTGGATCAGAGTTTTTATCGCATCCACATGAACACGTCGCATGAGTTTTGAATCTTTTAGCTCACCTGCACAGTTAAAAATAAAATCCGTTTCAGATAACAATCCACTTAACTCTAGTGAAGATGAGGTTAAATCAGCATTAATTACTTCCACCTCACTTGGAAAAGATACTTCTTTGTTGCGTGTTAGGATTCGAACTTGGAATCCCTGACTTAAGAGCTTCTGCACGAGCCTCTTTCCTACAAAGCCTGTTGCGCCAGTCACGCAAGCTCTCATTGTTGATTGCTTACGAGTAAAGTTCTTTTGTAATGCCATCCCAAGACCCTAAAAAAAATCCAGAAATTGATTGAAAAGAAAGGGCGAATATAGATTCGCTGATCGCCTCTAAAAACATTCCTAACAATAAACAAACAAAAGAAATTGAAGCCCATGGCCAATCTTTTCTTTTCCTATAATAAAGGAAACTTTCCATAACTTTTCTACGCTGTCGACGACCGTAGAACTCACGATTCAGGGGTGAGCAATAATGTGCCAGCCGCGCTCTAGTGTTGATATATAAATGGGGGCCATAATACTTTGCGACTCTGGTTGAAAAGTCAACATCCTCAAACATATGAAAACCATTCGCAACATCAAAAGACACCGAATCAAAAACAAATCGTCGCCATGCAGATACGCCTCCTGATAGCATATCACTAGCTATAAAAGTCTCAGAGGTCTTGCTTGCCCTACCTAGAACCCCCATACGGGGATCTTTATAAATACCCCAATGAAAAATATTAAAAAGAAATCTATACAAAAAGCTTTTATTGGGTGGATTTGTTACCACTCCGCAACAGCCTATCATTTCCTCATTGTGAACAAATCCAACTTCTATTTCGTAGAAGTAATCAGCTTCCAAAATTACATCATCTTCAAGGAAACATAGAATATCGCCAGAAGCACGTGAGATTGATACCCTTTTTGCATCAACCAAACCCAAAATTGCAGGGTCATGTATATAAATTAAATGAATATTTTTATATTTATTCATGATAGACCCAATTGAGTTTTTGGCTCTATCGCCGTCGCTTTGATCAACAACAAGCAATTCATTGGGAGGTCTGGTTTGCTTACAAATCGAGATTACCGCCTTTAAAAGGTCATCAGGTCGATTTTTAGTTGGAATAATTGCAGATATTTTATTAGACATATATATGAATTACATTGCTTATTTTTTCACACTTGTGAATAAACACTCAATATCAAGAACCAAAAGTAGATTCAACAAAAGGGGGCTGTAATGAACAGCATCCACAAAACAGTATGATTTGTAAGATATGAATATTTACTGAAAATTTTAGGATTAATCTAATCAATAACAAACTCGATTCTTGCCTTAACTGGATAAATAAAAACTTCCATCAATTCAACAAGTGACCTCAATCAAACTTTACTGAGGTCGTCAGTCATCACCATCTGTTTTTAACCATCTGATGATTAAGCGCACCTATTTAATTATAAAACACCCCCCCATGGGCACTTTATAAAAAAATGATGGCTTATGTATTGCTAGAAATTCATCAACTGCCATTGTAGCTCCAGGGAATTGAGATGATCCGTAATCATCAACAACAACATAGCCACCTTTTGTCAACCTATCCCAGAAGAACTGTAAGCTTGCCTGCGTTGGCTGATACAAATCTACATCTATATGAACGAATGAGAATATGCTTTTATCAACTTCATGGAATTTTTCTGGTATCCAACCAGCATGAAGGCTTACAAAATTAAATTCAGACAGCACTCCTGCAACTTCCAACTCTTGAGAAGAAAAAATCTCTTTCTCAATCTTCACCTCATCTGGAGTCATATTTCTAACTAGATTTTTATCCTTGACGCTTTTGTCAGACAAACCACCTTCGAAACTGTCAAAAATATGGAATGTTCCAGTAAAGTTATTTTTAGAAAAAATATTGGCAATCATCCAAGCAGAATGCCCCTTCCAGACACCGCACTCTGCAATATCTAGATTCGGGAAAGATTTAGATGCAATTTCAGCTATTTGAACTAAACTATAGTATCTGCATTGTTTATAAAAGTTATCACTCCAATTAGAATTAGAGTGATTCATACCCTTTGTATACAAATCAACCTCTTTTTCTTTATTAAAAAAAGGAGCGAATACAAACCGATCAACCAAAACAAAATCAGACTTTCTGTGACCCTTAACTTGAACATGTATTGAAAGGCCCAAAACATTCCCAATTATTGAAATTATTTTTTTGATAATTTTTTTCATTTGATTGTATTAGTTGTTTTTTTAAAAAGAAAAATATGTTCAGTTCCTAAGCGAGACATTACTTTATTGTTTAAAGTAAAAAGTGTGTATCGCAACTTCAATGATTGTGGCCAATGCGACATTCCAGGCAATGGGAAGCTATATCTAACGGCCTTTAGCCGATCAAAACCTTTTAACTTTGTTGCTGCTAAAAGATCATTAATCTTCATCCTGTTTTTTTTGTATTTAGGCAAACCACCAAAAATCAAATCCCTAAGAAAATAATATGGTGACAACAACTTTCCTAATGGATATGGATTAGGGGTTGTTTCAAGCACTAAAAGCCCATTATTTTTTAGCACTTTTGAAATCTTCTCAAACAATAAGTCTACTGAGGGGACATGCGCAATCACACCAACGCAAATTACAATATCAAAAAGCTTATCATCACTCACAGCATCAAATGAGTCATTAATTAACAATACATTTGAGGTTAAATTAAGAGGTATTTTCTCTCTAACTTTTTCTAACATCTTATCTGATATATCAACAAAAGTTATTGAGTTTTTTTCGCTTAAAAACTGCAAGGAGAGACTGCCATCACCACATCCAATATCTAAAATATTGGCATTATCAATATCACCTAAAAAATCTTTAACTACAGTTGATCTTATTGAAATACGATCACTACTGTTTTTCAGATAGTCTGACTTATTGAAAAAGATTTTTACTCTATTATCAGTCATGCACTAATTTTCTCAAAATCATTTAGACCAATTATTAAAAGGCTTAGACATCTCACTATATTCTTGAAGCCACTCTTTTGAATAACCACAATTCTTATAGTCCTCAAAATATGGGCCACCTTCAGTGTAATGCAAGTTGGATATCTCATTAATTGGCAATTTAGGATCATAATCAACTAGGTGGTTCCAACGATGTGGAATTTCCCCAATCAATTCATCTTCAACCCATCTAAATCTATGCAAATCAAGACCTGTAGCGGTTTCAACATATGTTGGTGTTAATGATTTACACTTTGCATTATTCATTAACATTACACTGGACCAGTTTTTACGCTCATATTTTGTTTGCTTTTGATTAAGGAATTTACTGTCTTCATCGGGCACATGATTATGATGTACGCACATTAGTGCGTATTTATCATCACGCAGCTCCCATAATTTTGCAATATCATCAACCACCAACATGTCACAGTCCATAAAGATGGACCAACCTTCGAAGTTTGCTAAATATGGGGCAAGAAATCTAGAAAATGAAAACTCTGTGGATTGCAAAGGGTTTCGTTCTCTATTGAATATCGATTTAAGTGAAGTTAAGCTAATTGGCGTAATTGAGACTGGTTTAGAAGTTCTTCTCATAATTGAGGCAGAAAGCACATGATATGCAACCTCTTCATTAGGATCATATCCAATAAATATTTTTATCAATTCACTCACCTCTACTCCAAATAAAAAAAACCAAATAAATCATTTACAATACTCTGCTATGTAAAATTTTTGCTGGAATCCCAGCCACGATTGAATAATCGGAAAAGCTTGTTCTAACCAATGCAGAACTACCAACTATAACTCCATTTCCAAGGGTAACGCCATCTTGAACAACCACGTTAGCCCCAAGCCAGACGTCATCGCCAAGATCAATTCCAACTGACTTTGTTCCTTGCAATTTAATTGGCAGTTCAACAGAAGAATAGATATGATTTGATGCAACCAAGGTGGTTTGTGTTGCTAGCATACAATAACTACCAATTTTTACTCCACCCTGTCCATAAACTACAACATATGGCCCCAAAGCAGAATGATTAGCAATATATATATGACCACCAAGAGCATCAAGGACTGCACCATAACCAATAGAAACATTGCTACCTATTTCAATTCCATCTCCAGTAGCAATAATCAAACACTTTCCAATATTAGCGCCCCTCCCAATCTTCACATTCCAGGGAAAGTTGATATCAGCACCAAATGAAACCCTGCATTTATACCGAATTGAAAGAATCAATGAAACAATAAATGATGGCGCTGGTTTTCTTGCTAAAAAAATTATAATTGATTTAATAAAATTCATTTTAAAAATAATTACATTAATATTAAGTTAATAAATCCATAAGCTCAGAATCGGAATCTGTGGGATCTAAAAAATACCGTGATATTTCCATACCATTTTTAATTTGCATATTTTTTTTTACGAATTCATTTAAATTTGGAGAGAATGAGTCATTTACCTCTAAAGTTTCAAACAAGGGTTCAGTTATTAAGTCAAAGACGTTATTACTAATTATCTCATCAAGATGCAAATAAACCGGTGTTACACCAAACTTTAAATAATCTAAAGCAACTGATGATGATCGAAAGAAACAAATAGAAGGATGCCAATCATGTTTTTTTGAAAAAAGAGTAAGTCCGCTATTCTCAACATATTGCGAAATTACCTTATAACTAAGTGCATTACTATTCAACCTGACAACCACTTTATTTCGCTCTGAAACCCCGGAATCTTTAATAGAATTAATTATTTTTATTGATTCTTTAACATTAGCTGTCAGCGCAAATAATAAACAATTATGAATTGTCGGCACCACTTCTTCTATACGATACCTATCCCCCCTTAAAAAAAATCCCTTTCTCACCATAGCATTAGGAAAAACTTTCAGTATCACCTGAAATATCATTTCACTTGGCGTCACAATTAATGATGGGATTTCCTCAAAGTTATAAAATCCAACATTAGTTAAGCTCAAGTGACGAGGAGTTAATGAACAATGAATATATCCAACTGCCTCCACTTCCAAATTTTCCAAAGCTCCAACGATTGATTTTTCCCAATTTCTTCCCTCCATTGGAAAAAGTATTTTTTTTGTTACAGGATTGGTTAAAGCACATTGAATTGAACGAACAATAATTAAGTTGTTAACGATCTCTCCCGAGTTTATTTCTTTTAAGCATAGGGTTAAATAGATCAACCTCGTGCTTAAATGTTTAATTTTTCGACTGCTCCATAATGAGTAAAGTAGAGCTGTAAATGGCAAAAAGATGATTTTTACGAACAGCACAATCAAGCTTACATAACCCAGTGCCGATTCGACGTAAGTAAACTTATCAGAACGGAAACTACCACCACCAACGATTTTTAAGTAGTCAAAGCTTTCCTTTTGAGCTCTTAACAACCTTGCAAAATAAGCATCATCATTCGCAGGTTGCTCACCCATTGAAATGACACAGAAAGAATTTAACGCCTTATACCTTGGATTATAAAATCTGCGCATACCTGCTCTAAATAAGCGCAATATGTTTTTCACTGGCAATAATGAAAAAATAGTAAACTTAAAAAGCTCAAAAAATAAAGAGGCCTGTTGTATTAAAAAATAAAAGATTTTCTTACTTGAAGTAACGGCATGAAGGTTTTTATCTGAAATTGGCAAAGCACCAAGGTGACCTGAAGTAAAAGCAAAGACTCTTTTATAGTCTGCTTTAGAAAATAAAAGCACCAACCTTTTTAAATCTTGCCTTCGATTGTATGTCTCAATAGATTCATTCGGCATTACAAACCTCAGCAACCCAATCACGAAGCTCCGAACAACGTCTTAACACTGGAATAGCATGAGCAGCTACATCATCCTTTGACAAGCATCCTGTCGGATCATAATAGCAAGATGGCTTACCCATTTCTCTTGCTATTAAAGCAGTAGATGTATATGGCATAGAGACTACAGCTTTACATCGATTTATTATTTCAGCTGCAGCAATGTAAGAATCAACCTCGACAAACAAATTTTTTCCTTTTAAAACATCAAGATATTTTTGATATGAACGGTGTGAAAAGTTTCCAATGTTACGTTTACGCTTTAATGCCATTATTAAATTAACTTCACTTAAAACATAAGAAATATCACTTAAAAAATGATTTGCAATGGCAGGAATGTAATATTCAAACCCCATACCTAAAGTTTTGTAAAAACTATCTCTCATCGGTTGGACATCAAAAACTGCAATTGCATTTTCAAACTCTGCAAGCTCACTAGCTGGAGAAGAGCTGAACCATATCGATCCCACCTCTTTGATTTCAGCATCAATCCCAGCAGCCTTTTTTACAAAGTCAGCTTGCCATTTATCCCAAACCAAATAACACGGCCAACTCATTGCTTTCCAGCCATAAGCTATCGATGCTTCAGCTTCAGATATTTTGAAATTCTCGCAATTAGTTGAGTAAAAATAAAAGGTAATTTTCGATCCGATTTTCTCAGCATCATATGTCCAAAGAGGGCGATAAATCCAACTTGAATTGTGAAAAAAATACTCACAAGCTAAAGTCGTTTTTGGTGAAAATCTAACTTGCGCCGACAAAGCTGACTGATTAAGCAAAAATGCATGCCACCAACGACCGCGAAAACAATCCATTAATGCTATAAAAGAGGTTATTACACCCCATGAAGCATATTTTGCAACAGGTTTCCAGCCGACTAAAGCAGGTAGCGCTTGGGCTTGAAAAACCAGATCAATACCATCAATCACTTTATTGGGGAAATTGGTAACACTATGATGAACAGCTTCAACACTCTGAGCCCTTCCACTCCATTGCAGATACCATGAAACAATATCGTAACTTTTTTGACCATTAATGCCATGAGGCAAGTTGCTTGAGCTAAGGTTAGCAAAGTAAACATGGGAGTTGGGGGCTTTAGGCTTTTGGATTAGTGATTTCAATCCGGAGATGATAACTTTAGCTATTTGCAATAGGCCATAGAACCAAGCTCCCAAAACATAAAGATGCCAGAGCATGCTTGACCTGATGTTAGCAACGTCGAAACCGTATTTGCTAATAGTGACTCGCCACTCTTTGGGTAAAGGAAAAATCACTTTTCCGCCATTTTTACCCATCGCATGCAATAAAGCTTGATTTAGACCCAGACTACCAATTCGAATTAACAAATATTGTCTAACAACAATTTCACCATTCGAGCATCCAGCTCCCATCAAGCAAGCAGAAAAGTCTTTGGCTGATAAACTAAACTCTTGCTCTGTAAGCGCCTCTTTTACTTTAGAGATTAAATCTATTCGATTTGATTGTTTTAATACGCGATAACCTCGCATCATCCTTCGCAATCGAGAACGTTTGATTTTTTTTATATATCTCTGAAATAAAGAAAAAATAATATTCATTAAACAATTAAAAACGCTTAAATTAAATTCAAGTCTAATACCATTGTTGTATTTTCATTATCTAGATTAGAAAGATATCTAGATGGTTTTTTGATAAAACCTATTTTCTGATAAGCACGAATAGCTGCTGAGTTATCCTTGTTAACACCCAAAATAATATGATTTATTCTTTTGTTCTTATGAAGCCAATCTACACTGGCTAAGATAACCTCGCCAGCCACACCCTTACCTCTCCAAGCACTATCCCCTATTAAAATCCCCATAACCGCATAATTTTGCCGAGTGTTGACCGGTTCATATTTAATATTTCCAATATGCACCCCATCGACCTTATTAAATATACCAAGAAACAAAACGTCATCACGATTGGTACGCTCAATTACATAGTTTTGCAGCTCTTTAAGAGAAAGCCTTGTAGAGATATAATGATTAGTTGATGGATCATTCAGCCAATCAGCATACCGCTGTGTAACATCACTTAAATTAAGCTGCCTAAGATTGAATCTATTCGTTAAGATGTTCAAATTGGAAGCAAGGTTACTCATGCAAATAAGTCCCAAGTTAAAGCCGTGCCCCGTTTGATATCTCGACTCACAGATTTCCCTAGTACGACATCTAAATACTTTGTTGCCAAACCAAACCCAGGCCTAATCGCCCTAACATTTTCAGATGTCAGCAATTCGCCGACCTTCATGTCTTTTACTATATAAAGCGAACGCCTAAAAACTAGAGACTTTTTCTCTGCCTCGGATGCGCCATAACTTACCTTACCCATGGCTTGCCAAGCTCTTTCTGCTTCTAGCACCAGCTGTGCCATCTCCGCCGGCTCCATAGAAAAAGCACTGTCAACTCCACCATCAGCGCGGTTTAAAGTAAAATGCTTTTCAATCACTGTTGCTCCTAAGGCTACACTAGCAACCGAAACACCCACACCCATAGTGTGATCAGATAAGCCGACCTGACATCCAAAAAGTTCGCGCATATGAGGGATTGTTAAAATATTGGTATTGCTTGCAGTGGCAGGATAAGTGCTTGTGCATTTAAGTAAAATTAAATCTTTACATCCAGCCTCACGCGCCGCTTTAACCGTTTCATCAAGCTCAGCAATGCTCGCCATGCCAGTTGAAACAATCAAAGGTTTACCAGTTGCCGCCACACGGCGAATTAATGGCAAATCTGTATTTTCAAATGAAGCAATTTTGTAGCAAGGAACATCTAAGTTTTCTAAAAAATCTACCGATGTGTCGTCAAAGGGTGTACTAAAGGCAATCAGGCCTAACTCTTTTGCGCGATCAAAAATTGGCTTGTGCCATTCCCAAGGTGTATAAGCCTCACCATATAATTTATAAAGCGAAGTACCTGCCCATAAGCTTTTAGGGTCACTTATATGAAACTCTCGCTCATCCAAATCCAAGGTCATCGTGTCAGGTGTGTAGGTTTGAATCTTAAGTGCATGAGCACCTGTTTTAGCTGCCGAATCAACAATCTCCAGCGCTCGCTCAAGTGACTGATTGTGGTTGCCAGACATCTCGACGATGACAAAAGGAGGATGATTTAGACCAACTTTTTTACCAGCAATAGTTATATCAGTTTCGCTATTCACTTTTAACCTTTTCAATCTTTATTTGATACTTGTACCCTTGATGATAGAAAAAAGCAGGATATCTTTCAGAGTC
>Ga0172373_10004218_pt1 | contig 20395 bp, 18 predicted proteins | sample Lak10m_2_FD_114546 | JGI IMG/M metagenome (GOLD analysis project Ga0172373, IMG submission 114546) | Freshwater microbial communities from Kabuno Bay, South-Kivu, Congo - kab_092012_10m | ecosystem: Environmental > Aquatic > Freshwater > Lake | place: Democratic Republic of the Congo...
AGAAAATGCCACTGTCAAAGGGGCTTCGCCTCTTGTTTGGGATCCTAAGGGCGAAGCCCTTAGTCTGGGGCGTGGGGACCGAAGGTCCCCACATTTAAATTCTTACTCCCTCCCCTCTGGGGAGGGCCGGGGTGGGGATAAAAATAGACACCTAGTCTGGGGCGTGGGTGGGCAACAACACCCTAAATACCGTCCCTTCGTTCGGCGCAGATTCAACCTCAATCACCCCCTCATGTGTCACAATCACTTCTTTTAATATCGACAAACCCAACCCAATGTTATGGGATGCCCCCCCTGACTTGGTCGTAAAAAAGGGGTCGAATATCTTCTCTTTCTGATCAGGGGTCATCCCTGCACCCGTATCCGATATCGATACCATCGATCGAGACACCCCCACCCCCTCATCCATCACATCCAACCGAAGTGTCAGTTGATGCCCCCCTGACGGCGGACTCGTTTTTTCCATGCTTTGCTTGGCATTTAATAAAATGTTCAAAAATGCTTGTTGCAACCGGTGCTCATCGCCCCGCACCCACACCGTATGCGACGGGTACCCCCCATTGATTCGAATGCCTTTTTTATTACACTCCCCCTCCAACATCCCCACCGTTTGCTTTAATAAGTGAGCCAAATCAACCGGTCGTTTTGACCCCCCCGGAATGTGATGCAACAACGACACCAAGGGTATCACCTGATGCTGCAGCGATGCCGGCAATACCCTTCGGATGGTCGTCAACAAGGCCTCTCGGTCGTCATAAAGAGCGGGTAACCCACGCCCATTCTGGTCGATAAACCCTTCCTCACCCAATACCTGAAACAAGATACCAGACTGCTCATTGTCGATGCCTTCTAATTTGGCAAATGTAAACCGATGAATCCCACCACCCGATACCCCATACTTCATCATCGTATCCGTAATCGCCAAAATACGCGGAATTTGAACCGATACCACTGTCAAAAATTGCGTCGTCAACCCCATCGCATGAATCCAACGCATGCGTAATTGAATCGCGTCACGATGGGGAATCAACGCGATCGGCCATTCATGATCCGACCATGGGGGCAATGGTTTATTAAAATGACCCCGGATCAATCCGTTGTCATCCACCCACCCTTGGGCACGCAAGCCATCATCTAGCAACCGGGCAAGCGCCGCATCACCCCCCACATCCACCATCAGGTCCGTGGTCGATAATGGCACCTGCCAATCGGTGGATGACCTCGCCAATGGGTCGGGGGTCATGCGCATGCGACCGCCCACTGCGTGCGATTGCATCGCACCCAATGACAACGCCAGATTCTCGGATGACCCCAAAATGGCGGCCATGGGATTGCGTATTTCGTGGGCAATCCCTGCAGACAATGAGGCCATGGCCGATTGATGAAAATGTTGTTTGGCCAATTCAATGGCGGCCGTGGCCTTGGCTTCTAATTGTGCATTATTATCTTCAAGCTCTCCCATCAATTGATGGGTAACCGTTGTTTTTTCGATCCGCTCCACCACCGTTCTGGCGTGATTTAATACAATTTGAAACAAGGCCTCATCTTTTTTGGTATAGGCCTCTTCTGACACTTTGGGGCCCAATAAAAACACCGCTTCCAATTGATCAAAGGCATGAATGGCCAACACCAAGGTGCGACGACGATGGGTTAATTGCTTGACCCATTCTTGGGCCTCGCGATCTAGCGACCGACTATCCATTATCGCACGCAGTGGCAATGACCGAATCAAGCAGTGTGACACGGGTATCCGGTCTGGCAAAACCGACGACCGAGCGGGTGCCAACGGGGTCATGTGGCGACACTCAAAAAACCCTGCATCGGTTTTCACAATGGCATACGAATCCACAATATCAAGGTTTTCTTGCAAATGATAAATGGCCTGCATCACATCCTCACGGGTCGTGGCCGCCACCAGCTCATGAGAGGTTGTTTGAATGATGTCTTCAAACTCATATCGAAGATTTAAAAAGCGACGGTAGGCAGACGTCTGCAAACGGTGTTGAACCGATCGAAAAAAGGGGGCCACCCCACCCAAAAAATACACCCCGGTCACCATCCACCAACCCGTTGAAATAGTCGTTAACGACCACCCATCCATCACCCACCATATGGCCAAATAGCCCACCCAAAAAATGGCCGCTGTCATCACAAACGCAACCGTACGGCCAATTACCACTGGAATCGCCATTAAATCGTATTTAGAAATGGCATATCCCACAATAATCAAATAGGCCCACAAAAACCATACCCCAGGCGGGTAAATCGACACCCCATAATTGCCGGCATAATCCACAGCCGCCATCGAATAAATCACCAATCCCCACCCCACATAGGTCAATTGGGTTCGCTGATGTCCCGTTGTATGCTGACGGGTTTTAAATACCATCCATAAACTTCGGCATACCACCAATGTGGTGTGAAGAATGTGAACCCACAACAAAGGCCCTGCTTTGGGATAATACCCATACCCATACTGATAAACCCCCACGATCATGGTGTGGGTGAACAGCAATAACACCAAGCACAACACACTGAGGGCATACGACCCCAATACCCACGGACGTTCAGAGGATCGATGGCACACCCGGGATAAAAAATGATACATGGCGGTGGGCAAAAATAGGATAAACGAATACCCGATGGTCACCACCATGGCGGTCCACTCAAGATCGCCCAGCAAAAACAAGACCCCCCACACCCCTTGCCACATCATGGTGGTAACACACAACAACAAAAATGACGGGGTTAACGGGTTGCGGGGACCCAATCGCCACACCACCAAGCCCGTGCCCAAAAACCCCAATGCCGCTAAAAAAGGCATCACCGCATACATCATAGCGACCCGCTCAATCGAAAGAATGACATGGGATCATCATTCCCAGCAGTTACTTTATTTAATCACAACCGATAGGCCGTTAAGACGTCAAGAATGGGGTCCGGAATCACCAAGGGGGCACGAGACGAATCAGCAAACACAATGGTTTGAAACCCATCGGCCAATAAATGATGCGTCATGCGATCATAAAATGAGATATAAATCATGGTCGATACCCGCTTAACCGCCAACACCGATAAAGCCGCCACCACACCCTCAAATGGACGGGCCGCACGCACAAATTCCATGGTCGCTGATTTTGTAATCAATTGCAGGGTGCTGGGTGGGGATGTTGGCATTACACACCGTGCCCAAAACGCTTCTCGGCACATGCCTTGCCATTCAAAAAACCGGGCAAAATACACCGTACCAAAAGGACTGGCATCTTTTAAAAACACATCAATCGGGTATTCAAACACCGTTCCCCCACCACCGAGACGTTGAGATTGTTGAATACGAACATCAGCACGAGATAACAGGGTGGATGTCATGATACTCCTTTGGGAATAGGCTGGATCATATCGATATTATTCGATCGATGCAAGAAAAAGGTTGGTTGATTGAGCGTGGGTGCATTTGTATAATGCCAAGATGAGCCTCCCTACCCCCACTACCCCGTCATCTCGCATTCGCATTCGTAAATTATCCCCCACGCTGCAGGGTACTCAGGTGGTCTATCGCTGGTATGAACAGTCACTGTCATGTGGGATGCGAATCCAGCTAACCGATACCGGACAACGGGTGTGTCAGTTGTGTGAGAAAAAAACCAGTCGCCTCATCGATGGCAGTTGTTACGCTTGTTTTGCCTCATCCCCCTGGCATGCACCCTGTATCATTCGACCTGAATTGTGTGAGGCACACCTGGGCAAAGGGCGGGATCTTAACTGGGAAATTGAACACCATCTTCAACCCCATGTGGTCTATCTGGCCATCAGTGGTGGCGCAAAAGTTGGGGTTACCCGTCTCACCCAACTGCCCACACGCTGGTTGGACCAAGGGGCCACCGAGGCCTGTGTGATGGCCCAATTACCCAATCGGTATCTGGCAGGCCGGCTGGAGTGTGAATTAAAAGGCCTCATGTCAGACCGCACATCGTGGCAAAAAATGCTCAAAGGCGTTTACACGGGCACCCCCCTTGCCGGGCTGTATGGGGCCGCATGGGCCTATGTTTCACCCGAATGGGAAGCGTATCGCATGCCTTATACCCCTCACGAACTGGTGTATCCCGTCGCCACCCACCCCCACACCATCCGGTCATTAAAGCTGTCACGATCTGGCGACCAAATCGACGGTGAGTTGGTGGGAATCAAAGGCCAATACCTGTTATTGGATGGGGACCGGGTATTTAATGTCAGAAGTCACGCAGGCATTGTATGTGATACCCCCCGATGAACGACACACCCCCCGCCCACATCATACGCCTGTGACGCACCCATACCCCATCGCAACCAAAACCAACCATGCAACGCCCTCACCCCCTTGCGAGCAAACGATTAAGGGGACGCTGCTACCCTTTTTAGATGCCCGTTGGCGACATCCTATTAACGCCCCCACCGTTTCCAATGCCCCCCCGCTCCCCTCGCCCACTATCAGCGTGAATCGTCATCTCTCGCCCTATGGGTCCACCGCCCCCCAGCTACCACCAAGCCCCCCACTCAGCATCGGCCACACGCCCACTTCCCCCCACCATCCGTGTGAATCGTTGTCTTTCGCCCTATGGGTCCACCGCCCCCCAGCAATCAACACGCCACCCACTCACCATCGGCCACACGCCCACTTCCCCCATCGTCATGGTGAATCGTTGTCTTTCGCCCTATGGGTCCACCGCCCCCCAGCCACCACCCCGCCCCCCACTCAGCATCGGCCACACGCCCACTTCCCCCATCGTCATGGTGAATCGTCGTCTATCGCCCTATGGGTCCATCGCCCCCACCACCCCGCCCCCCGATCAGCATCGGCCACACACCCACTCCCCCCATCACCCACACGGCAATCCAATCACAGACTCAATGAGACACCCCATCATCTGCCCAACCCGTTCTGGATGATTTGATCAGTGCCCGTGACGAGGGCCTCATTGCCTGATTAGGTGCCACAAAACGTTTGGGTAATACGCTCGTGGGGCAAAGGGGGCCGTTGATAGGGCATCGCATCAAGCCCATCGGCATAGGGGGTTTGAAGGACCTTATAAAAACGATGCAACGGTGCCAGATTACCCATTTCAGCGTCTTTCAACACAGCCGCCACCACATGATTGCGGGGAATCACCACCGGATTGGCCGCTTGCATCATCGCTTGAACCTGAGCAGGGTCACCCATTTGCTGTCGGTCACAATGGGCCTGCCACCACCCGGGGCCTTCGGGAACCCCCATCCACAACGCCGACCGCCCGCGTGTCAGGTCATAAAACGTTTGGGTGTAATCCCAATCATGGGTGGCCATCATGGCACCCAATGCCCTCAATAATGGCAGATCGTCAGGCGTGTCACCGACCCACCCACATTTGGTTTTCATCATCGATACCCATCGCGACTCTAAGCGTGACGCCGCCTCAGATAGGCACTCGGATACCCGCTCAATGGCGGTCGGCTGATGGGGATGGACCAAAGGCAAGATCGTATCGGCCAATCGTGCCATGTTCCAGATCACCACATCAGGTTGACGCATCCAGGCATAGCGACCCTGATGATCGATTGAACTATACACTGCCAATGGGTCATAGGCATCCATAAAGGCACATGGGCCATAATCAATGGTTTCGCCCGACAAGGCCATGTTATCCGTGTTCATCACCCCATGAATGAACCCCACCCGTAGCCAGTGCATCACCAAGTCCAATTGTCGGTCCAAAAGAATCGAAAACCCGTTCAACACCCCCCCATCCGCTGCCGCCACCAGGGGGACATCGTGACGGTCGCACACATAAGCCCATAAGTCCCGCAGGGTGTGAAGATCACCCGTATGGGCCACATATTCAAAGGTGCCGACCCGAATATGAGACGCAGCCAAGCGGGTCAGTATCGCCCCTTGCAACGGCTCACCCCGCCATACGGTGTCTCCCGTACCCACCACAGCCAAGGTACGGGTGGTTGGAATCCCCAGTCCATGCATGGCCTCGGATATCAAGGCTTCACGCAACATGGGTCCCAACGCCGCCCTGCCGTCTCCCCGACGAGAAAAAGGGGTCTTCCCCGACCCTTTTAACTGAATGTCAGCCCGCCGTTGATCAGGGCCCACCCGTTCACCCAGCATCACAGCACGGCCATCCCCTAATACCGTAAAATGACCAAACTGATGCCCTGCATACGCCATCGCCCAGGGGGTAAATTCGGGGGGTACCTGGTGTCCCGATCCCCACTGTGCCCAGACGGTGGGGTCGAGTGGCAACCCCCATTCAGAGGCCAGGGGCTCATTTAAAAACAAGCACTGGGCAGACAAAACCGGAACCGGAAGGGTGCGGGCAACCAAAGAAGGAAAGCGGGCGGGATAGGTATCCTCCCAACGAAAGCCCCCCCCATGAGCGGGTCCGCCCACCTTAACGGTTCACCCGCTGATGCGACACCGACACCGCCTGACAAGACGGCACACATCCCCATTTGGTCACTGACACATCCACCGATTGCAGGGGAAAGCGGCCCATCAGCCAGTCGGTTAGCGCCCCCACAAACCGCTCTAACAAGCCAAACGACTGCCCCGCAGCCCACTGGCGAATGGCCACCGCCAACACCCCATAATCAAGGGTGTCACCCAACGCATCTGAATAAAGGGCCGCATCCGACAAGGGGACCACCGACACATCCAGACCCACCACTTGAGGGTGGGCCTGCTCATCGGGCAATACCCCAATCACGGTCGACACCATTAACTGTGAGAGTGTAATACGCATGGTGCCTGCCATTGTAATGACGACAACGATTGGTTAAGGGCCACAGAGATGGGGTATTGATACGCCCATTCACCCTCCCACTGGCGGGGGCCCACACTCGAAAACGAATCGGTTTCACACCACGCATGACGACGCGATGCAAAATATTGAAAGGCCGGTGACCCGAGTGACACCAAGGCTTTTTCAATCACCCACGCGGCCTCACTGCCCCGTATTTCTTGTGACAACATGGCAACCAAGGGCAGGCCCGCCACCTGCCATTCCGATTGAAAATGCCCCACCGACGCCATCACACCGGTGGCCCCATTCAACAACAGTGCCGCCGCCACACACCCCAAGTTATAGCCATACACCGCGTCAAAACGGGTGGGCGCACCACAGCGTCCTTCATACCCAAAAAAGTGATGAATGGGTTGAAACGAAAACCCAGCCGGCACATCCCGCTGCGATAGGGCACGTGAAAGCCATTCAACAAACAAGGTTTCGGTGGGAATTTGTGACACCTGAATGTTGCCATGCGAATCACGGTCTTTTAATAATTGGGTGGCTATGGTGGGCGGCAACGCTTGCAACAATTCACCCTGGGGTGCGGGCAACCAGTCCACCATGCGTGCGACACGCTCGCTGAGTGCCAGGCGATGCACCTCATCATGATGGGTGGCCATCAGGTGGTTCAAAGCGCTCACCAATGTGTTGAGTTCTCCCACCGCTTCGATCACCCCTTCGGGCAACACCATCACACCATACGGATAGCCTTTTTGAGCCCGGCCTACCACCTGATCCGCCAATTGTTCGATCAACTCACCCAGCGACCACCCCTTGGCCGCCACTTCTTCTGATATCAGGGTAATGGGCGGATGGGTTTGCAAGGCCACTTCAAGCGCCACATGGCTGGCACTGCGTCCCATCAATTTAATCACGTGCCAATACTTGCCCGACGACCGGGCATCTTGTAACACATTACCCACCAATTCCGAATAAATTTTGGTCGCGGTGTCAAACCCAAATGAAATGGGCACATCGGCCCCCCACTGAAGGTCGCCATCAATCGTTTTGGGTACCCCAATCACGGCACACCCCAGGTCTTGTAAGGCCTCGGCTAAAAAGGCCGCATTGGTATTCGAATCATCGCCCCCAATGACCACCAACCCATCCAATTGATACCGGGTGACCACTTCGCGTACCGCCGCCATTTGGTCGGCTGTTTTTATTTTGGTGCGATCCGAACCGAGCCAATCAAAGCCCCCCGTGTTCACCCATTCCGACCGCGAAGACGGGTCAATTGCCACCAAATCGCCCCGCAACAACCCTTTGGGCCCTTGGCGAACCCCCCATAATGTATTGCCTTTTAATTGGTCCAGGAGTCCCACCACCACATTGTGACCACCCGATGCGGGGCCGCCCGAAAACAACACCGCCACCCGTTTGCCTGTCACATGAATGCGATCCCCCGTTGGGGCCCATCGTTGGGCGTGGGCGGCCAAAAAAGGCAAGGCCGACCCCACAGTCTGATCACGCAAGGGCACCCCCTCTGATGCCCTGAACACGGGCACCCCTTCCCCCTGAAACAAGGGCAAGGGCGATACAGGGGTGGTGCGTATACTTGCCTCATACGTTGAGGACCGCGATTCAGCCGTCAATAAGTGATGGGTTAACAAGTTTGACATCATAACCTCCTTGGTTATTGCGCATCGATTCAGAGCGCACGCGATACGACACCCGATTCCCTTCGGTTTCGTGTACACGCCACCGCACCACGTGGGGATGGGCCGTAGCCAACGCCGCAACGAATGCTTCTAACGTCGCCGTGCCACCCCATAAATAATCCGCCCATAAATCTGGCACCCACTGGGGCATCGACTCGGATAGGGGCACGGTCATCCCCACCCGAAACGTGTGGCCATGCCGACGGGTGCAGACCCCAAACACCGCATGGTTTTTTTCGTCTGACCATTCGGTGCGATGCAACCGATGGCCCCCCCCCCATTCTTGCCATTGCTCGAGATAAACCGTGCCATTGCCCCACTCGTACCCACGGTCACCGATTAACAAGCAACCCCACGGCAAGCAGGATGCCAAGCGATTCACCCATTCAAGTGGTGAGCAGGCCGTTAAGTCAGGCAACTGGCACCACTCGGGATAGCGAATGCGAACGGGTATGGGGGCCAAGGGCGTGTCAAGGGGTACACTCGACCACCGAAACGCGTGACCCCCTTTCGCTGACACCCACCCCCCTTCATAAGCAGATGACACATACACATGATGCAAGTGGCACTGATAGGGTGCCAACGCCTGGGCCGCTTCATCCCACCACCATTGCAACCAAGTGGTCATCGAAGGATGGGCATCCCAAACCGAAGACTCGGTCAGGTGCCAATGGTCGACTTTGGCCAACACGGGCTGCATGGCGGTTTTGATATCAGACAGCGACACAATCATGCCCGAGTCTGAATCTGGCACGCCCGTCACCCCCACCAACACCTCCCAGTTACGGCCCGACAATGCCCCCTTTTCACCGGGCCATGCGGTGGCGATGCCAAACCGTTTGGCAATGACCAGCTCAGATGGCACGGTGTTGAATAAGGGTGAGGAACTCATTGCGGGTCACGGCAACCTCTTTGAATACCCCTGTCATGCAAGAGGTCGTCATCACCGATTGGGCCCGTTCAACCCCCCGCATGATCATGCACAAATGCTTGGCATCCATGACCACGGCGACACCCAACGCCTGGGTGTAATGAGACAAAGCATCGGCAATTTGAACCGTTAAATTTTCTTGGATTTGCAAACGGCGGGCAAAACAATCCACAATACGGGCCACTTTGGATAACCCAATGACCTTGCCATTGGGAATGTAGCCAATTTGAACGGTGCCAAAAAAGGGTAGCAAGTGATGCTCACACAAAGAATAAAACTCAATGTTACGCACCATCACCATGTCCCGGTTGCTCGATTCAAAAATGGCCCCATTTAACAGGTCATCTAATGACTGGGAATACCCACGGGTCAATGTTTGAAAGGCTTTGGCAGCCCGCTGGGGGGTTTTTTGCAACCCTTCGCGGTTTAAATCTTCCCCAATGCCCTGAATCAGATCGCGGTAACAGTGGGACAGGTCGTCACTCATAGGGCATCCAAAATGGCTTGTGCATGGCCGTCAGGCGATACTTTGGGGTGGTGGGCTTGAACCATGCCATCGGGTGATATCACCACCGTCGAGCGGACAATTCCCATGCTTTTTTTGCCGTACATGGTTTTTTCTTGCCAGGCCCCGTAGGCTTCTATCATGGTATGATCGGTGTCACTTAACAACGTAATGGCCAGTTTATATTTGTTGCAAAAGGCATCATGAGACGCCACCGAATCTTTTGACACGCCCACCACCACCGCATTTTTTGCCTCGAATTGTGAAGCAAGCGACGAAAAATCAGTGGCCTGTACCGTACACCCAGGGGTGTCGTCTTTGGGATAAAAATAAAGTACCAGGGTTTTGCCCCGATAGTGCGAAAGAGAGACCGTATTACCATGTTGATCGGACAACGAAAAAGAGGGGGCTGGTTGACCCACTTGAATACCCATATAAACTCCTTATGATGAAACAGACGAGGGACAATGTGCGCCCCCCACGCGTAAGATACTACCAAATGCGGGGCGTTGCCAATGGCCGATCACGCAGGATCGGACACGCCCTGTTCGGTGGTGTGTTTGATATGGGTTAAAACCTGCATGTGGATGCGATGAATTAACCATCGGGCATACCATTGCCAATACCAACCGGGATGAATATCCAGCTCAATCCAGGTGCGCCCTTCTAAACGGGTCGACCCATTGGGCAAGGGCACCAACCGAAACTCACCCCGAACAGACCGAAAATACCCATCCAAATGGGGTGGGGTCACGTGTTGATAAAGCGACCACTCCGTCATGGGCGCGGGTTGCTGGGTGACATTAAATGCCAAGCGACGGGGTTGATCCCACACCGTAATGGGTTCAACAAATGGCCCCGTTGAAAACTCACAATACCGAATGGCACCCACTCCCTCGCCCACAATGCGGGCACGAAGTGGATAGGCAATACCCGATTTGAAAGGCCATTCTTGAGGTGGCGGCAAGTCAGGAAATTGCACCACATGGGGCCACACCTGAGCGGGAGAAGCCGCAATGGTAACCTGAGACATCACGACGTCACGATGGGTCAACACGTGGGCATCTGACAACGCCAAAAATGGGTACGCCACCCCCATTACGATGGCCCCCATGTGGTGACGATGGGTGGTACGGGCCATCACACGACCGAGTAGTGAGCCGATCCCGCCCAAGACCACGCACAAAGGAAACGACATGCTCAAACACAGCAGGCCCTCAAAGGCGACCATCCACAACACCAAATGAATCATGGCCATTAGCACAAACCCCAGCCATAGGGTGACCCACACCCCAATCTTGGCATGTTGATTGGCATAAAGCCCGACCAATAGGCCCATCATAAACGGGATGGCCACAAACAGTAGCAAGCCATACGTTTTTAAGATTAAGACACTGGTCACCACCAACAAAACCCCGACAAAAGTCAACACCATCAACAATCGAAACAAAACAGACAAGGGAAGGGTCCCACTTGGTGCCGGATGATGCCATTGGGGGTTGGGTGACGATGGAAGGAAACACAACAGCAACATCAAGGCAACCCTAACATAGGGCACCAAAAAAAGAAGGCCCCACCACGGGGATATCCCCGCATCCGCCGCACGGCGCACACTCATCGTGGCACCCACCCACATAAAGGGAATCCCCCAAAAAAGAAGTAACAAGAAAGACCATGACAAGCCACCCCAATCCAGCAGGTGGTACAGCAAATCGAGGCTACCCCGATCATCAGTGAGGACACGTGTCACCGGATTAAAAAGCAAATCAGGGTCGGTTATCACCAACCCAAGGCCCAGTTCACCCACAAGGCTTAAGGCGGTTAATCCCACACCCCAATATAGATAGTGACGCCGGGAGATGGTATCCGACATTCCAAATAAAAAAGAAACCCACCCCCTAAAAGGCTTGATCACCCCGTCCCTCCGACTGTCCCCGCCCGTTGGTTAAGCCATTGCAACAACGGACGCAACCACACATAAGGCAACAACCGTATCATTTTCAATCCATATGTAAACCGTTTGGGAAAGTGAATCTCAAACGAATGGCCCAATAAGCCCGCCAATAGATAATGGGCCGCCTGCACCGATGAGATGATGCACGGCATCTCAAAGGTATTGCGTTCGGTTAACGGGGTGTCGACAAACCCAGGTGAGATCAATCGCACATCCAAGCGGTGCCCATGTTCAGCCAGCAAGGATTCCGCCACATTGATCACCGCCGCTTTGGTGGCCGAATAGGGCTGCCCTGCGGGCAACCCCACATACCCCGCCACGCTACCACAAATGGCCAATTGAATCCGACCACTTTGTGTACGGGCCATGTTCAAGACGGCTTCGGCCACATAAAAGGTACCCAATACATTAACCGATACGACCTGTTGCACCCGTTTGAGATCGAGGGCCCCCAGGCGCATGGGCAAATAATCAGCGGCCAGCAAAATCACCCGGTCAATCCGTTGGGTCTGTTTCAAAATGGCATGCGTGGCCCGCATGACATCGTCCGGTTGTGAAACATCCAAAGGATAGACCAGGTGATCGCTGCCATAGGGCGCCACCAAGGCATCCAAGGCATCCGTTCGACGGGCCGACACGACCACCCGAGCCCCCCGTGCCATCAATTGGTTGGCTACCTCATACCCGATGCCACTGCTGGCACCAATGACCCATACTACGTCGCCGTTAAAGGTCATGGGGTTGGTATTTTTTTCATAAAAATCGTGAGCTCTGCCACCGTGAATCCGAATTTTTTCAGATACGATCGGTTGATCATGACCCCATCGTTCATGACCCACATCCAATCATCAAAGCGAATGCGATAGGTGGTGCCATCCACTGGCAAATCCATCACATAATGCCACCGAATGGCATGCCCTGCCGACTCCCCCACTGCCGTGCCAATGATGTCGTCAGCTTTTCCTTCGTACTGCCCATTGGGTAATTGGGTGATGTGCCAAATGCGTTGCTGGGTCTTGCCATCGTCATACACAAAGTCTTCGGTGAGGGTCCCCACATTTCCCTCCCATTTGCCGATCATTTTAATATCAAACCGACGCACCACACGGCCCCGCCAATCTTGCACGATGCCCCAGGCTTGAATGGGACCATCAAAATACGACCGAATATCGGCGGGGGGGGTGGTGCCTTTATAATCGGATACCGAATGCCACGAACACCCACCCAACACCGTGGCAGCCCCCACCAAGACAGCCCATTTCATCATGATACACTCCCATCATACCGATCCGCCGTCATTACTTTGTCCCAAGCCGCCACAAAATCACGGACCATTTTTTCGTGGTGATCATCTTGGGCATAGACCTCGGCATAGGCACGCAAGATGGCATTGGATCCAAATACCAAATCGGCCCGGGTGGCGGTATAGGCCACCGCACCTGTGTCGCGGTGCCGTATCTCGTAAGTGGTTTTGCCTACTGGCACCCATTCATAGGCCATGTCTAAGAGGGTGACAAAAAAATCTTGGGTCAAGGCACCCACCCGTTGGGTGAAGACCCCATGGGACGACCCGTTAACCGTGGCACCCATCACCCGCAACCCGCCCACCAGCACCGTCATTTCAGGACCCGTCAACCCCATTAACTGGGCCCTGTCAATGAGGGCATCTTCAATGGCAATGCCTTTAAAATCGGGGTGGACCCAGTTTCGAAAGCCATCCGTGATGGGCTCTAGCACCGCAAATGAAGATGGATCAAGCGGCCCGGTGACATCCCCACGTCCGGGCATAAAGGGCACCGGCACCGACAACCCCGCTGCCGCAATGGCTTGTTCGAGTGCCACATTCCCCCCCAACACCAGCACATCCGCCACGCTGGCACCATGCTGTTGGGCAATGGGGGTTAAGGCATCCACTACCTTCTGCAACCGATCCGGCTCATTGCCGGGCCACTGGTTTAGGGGGGCCAAGCGAATGCGGGCCCCATTGGCCCCCCCACGGTAATCTGACTGTCGGAAGGTGCGGGCACTGTCCCAGGCTGTGGCGATCAACGCCGCCACCGACAACCCCGCACGCGCAATGTCACGTTTGACGGCCACCACATCGTAGTCGGTGGGCCCAGCTGGCACGGGGTCTTGCCAGCCAAAGGTAACCAGTGGCACCAGGGGCCCCACATAGCGAGAGGGGGGGCCCATGTCGCGGTGGGTAAGCTTAAACCAGGCCTGGGCAAAGGCCTGTGAAAAGAGGTCATGGTCACGATAAAAGCGTTCCGAAATCTCGCGGTAAATGGGATCCATTTTCATGGCCATATCCGCATCGGTCATAATGGGGTGTTGGCGAATACTGGGGTCTGCCACGTCCGTGGGCATGTCGTCGGGGGCAATGCCAATCGGTTCCCATTGCCAAGCGCCCGCCGGGCTTTTTTTGAGTTCCCACTCATACCCCAACAACAACTTAAAATACCCGTTGTCCCACTGGGTGGGATGGGTGGTCCACGCCCCCTCTAAGCCACTGCTGACCGTATGACGCCCTATTCCCTTTCCCTTTTCTTGTTGCCACCCCAACCCTTGTTCATGCAGATCGGCCGCCCCTGGATTGGGACCCAAATCAGCAGGGTTGCCATTGCCGTGGGCTTTGCCCACGGTGTGCCCGCCGGCGGTTAAGGCCACGGTTTCTTCATCATTCATTCCCATTCGGGCAAAGGTGAGGCGTACGTCTTGGGCCGTTTTGAGGGGATCTGGCACGCCCCCTACCCCCTCAGGATTCACATAAATGAGCCCCATTTGTACGGCAGCCAGGGGATTGGGGAGGCTATCCCTGTCGTTGGGATTGGGATAACGGGTGGCGGCGAGCCATTCGGTTTCGGAACCCCAATCAATATCCAGTTCGGGGTGCCAAATGTCTTCGCGACCAAACGAAAACCCAAGCATAGGCAAGCCCATTGATTCGTAGGCCACAGTCCCTGCCAACACCATTAAATCGGCCCAACTAATGCCATCACCATATTTTTTTTTGATGGGCCACAACAGCCGACGGGCTTTGTCTAAGTTGACGTTGTCGGGCCAGGAATGAAGGGGCTCAAACCGTTGGTTACCGGTTCCGGCCCCACCCCGGCCGTCGGCAATGCGGTACGAGCCGGCAGCATGCCAGGCCATGCGAATCATCAACCCCCCATAATGACCCCAATCGGCAGGCCACCAGGGTTGGCTATTGGTCATTAAAGTGGTGAGATCTTTGATGAGGGCGGGCACATCCAACGATCGAAGTGCCTCGCGATAGGGACGATCGAGGGGATTTGATTTGCGATCATGTTGATGCAAGATGCCCACGTTTAACGCTTGGGGCCACCATGCCATGGGGGATTGTGAAGACCGAGTATTCGCACCATGCATCACAGGGCATTGACCTGACGTCATGATAAACCTCCTTATAAATGGGTCACAGGGGGGGTTAGGATACAGGAGCACAGTGGAATAGAAAAGAAGATGATGGCATGGGTCACGATCATTCAGCCCTTGGTCTATTAAATAGGAGGCCCAAGGGTGACGGGCGGGTGGCGCACAAAAATCGGTTCATTACATCAAGCAATCAGCAGAGGGTCCAAGACCAAGGTGTCTCCCAAACCCGCATTAACCAGTGGCAACGCCGTGTATGACCCGATGCCATAAGGGGGCAGGTGCCACCCTTCTGAGGGGGCCATCTGTTGTGCTTCGGGTGGCATCACACACCCTTCGAGGTGTACGGTCTCAATTGAGACTGACACCGTCAGGCACGCGTCGCCGTTTGCGACGGGGGGTACCCTCATCGTCAGACCGAATGGGATGATCATGGCCACTGCACGTCGAGAGTGAGTGAGACAATACGGACCGATAAGATGCAACCCGAGACCGATGATGGCCCCTACCCTGCCTCTTTTCAGCATCGGGGTGATGGGGTATCGGCCCCGCATCCCGCTTTATTAAAGACAGTGCCCGATGGGGTGAGGTCGCATCAAAAGTCGCCTGAACCGTTGAAACCGATCCAACCGAATCGGGCGGTGGGGTGGCACACCAACCCATCTGATAAGACCCCAAGGCACCCACACCATCGGATACCGAGACAGGCCTCTGATGGGGAAAGGGCCCAAGACCCGAACTGGCAGGGTCAGTGGCCGAAACCGAACGCTGAGACGGCACCCTCACCCCCTGATCATGTTGCCCACCCGCCATTTCATGAGGTGGCCACCACACCGCTTGTGTGGCATGCGTAGCCTGAGACACCCGAGCGGACGGTGAAGAAAATAAAGGGGGTCTATTTAAAAAAGGGTCAGCTGCCCCCCCGCACAAAGGTGGCATGATGAGGGGTGGCAACCGCCGTGAATGAGGTGACAATGGGTAGGCAAGAACCGTGGCAATGGGTGGTAAGAGTGGCAAGCGAAGTCTGGATAATGCAAAAAAAACCACCCTTGCAGGTTCACATGGCGAAAAAGATTCCGAATGCAAAAAATGATGGGTACCCAATCGATCCGATAGTGGGAAAACGTTCATAATGCTGACCACAGAGCCCTTTATATCGATGTTAAATAAAGGGCATTATACCCGTCAACACCCCATTATCCAATGCCCGAAAGGCCACATACCCCTAACGATACGGCAATTCCCAGGTTTGACCATGGGCCAACACCCTAAAATCACGCGGGTCTTGTTGCAATGCGGTGGTCAAATCACGGGGTGGTTGGTCCAACGATTCATCGGTCAACCCTTCGAAGGTACCCCAGTGAATGCCCATGGCAGATTTGGCCCGAATATCCCGCATCACTTGGACCGCTTCTTTCGGATTCACATGCGACCCTTCCATGATGTAGCGGGGTTCATACGCCCCGATGGCAATGGCAGCCAAATCAAACCCGCCCCATTTTGTGCCATGGGTGCGAAGGTCGTCAGAATAGGCCAAATCCCCCGAAAACCAAAACCGAAACCGGGGATGAATCACCGCCCAACTACCCCACAAGGTTTCATTGCGGTCAAACAAGCCCCTGGCACTCCAATGCCGCACTGGTAAAAAATGCAACGACAGCGTGGCTGATTGGGCGGGCAAGGTGATGGCATCATCCCAATCGAGGGCCCACACATTTTGTGAGGGGCCCGCCAACACGGCACCTTTGATGCGGTGTTTGAACCAATATTGGACCCCTAGGGGAACATAAAACCGTATGCCAGGATGACGGGCCATCAAGGCCTGAATGGTGGGTTCATCCAAATGATCGTAATGATTGTGCGAAATTAGAACCGCATGAATGGGTGGCAACTCATCCAGTGAGAGGCCAGGGGGTTGGTGTCGTTTGGGCCCCATGCCTTGAATGGGCGATGCCCATTGGCCAAAGTGGGGATCGGTTAACAGGTTGACACCATCCAACTGAAACAGCACGGTGGAATGGCCCACCCATGTCAGGCGTGGGGAACGATGGGGCGAATGAATCAGTGTCACATTGGGCGACACCCCCACAATGGGTGCGGCTGGCGGCTTCGGCAAACCCAGTCGACGCCGTTCAAATTGCCAGCGGGCAATATTGGGAGCAGGCTTTACAAACCCATCCCGATTGACAAACCCATGGGGCCGGTGATGGGATTTGGATGGGTTAAAGTCGGGATTATGGGGCTTAAAAAAATGAGTGGCGCCCACCCATCCCAACGATAACAACAGGGCCGTGGCCAAAAATGTTCCCAACATGGTTTATCCTTTCGTGTCGTCAACGGGGGGGCCAAGCCCTGCTAAAAACCGATCCGCCGATTCTTGAATGGCGGCTTTTTTGATGGCATCAAAGCGATCATAGGCCCGATAAATCATGCCCAACCGGGGATTGCGTTGCAAAGCCTGGCGGTGACGGGCTAAAAAATCCCAATACAAATAATTAAACGGACAAGCGTGGGGACCTTCCTTTTGTTTCACATCATACTGACAATGGCGGCAATACGTCGACATTTTGTTGATATAAGCCCCCCCGGCTGCATATGGTTTACTGGCCAAATACCCCCCATCGGCATACAAAATCATACCCGTCACATTGGGTAATTCGACCCATTCAAACGCATCGGCATACACGATTAAAAACCATTCATTCACCGCGTCGGGGTGAATGCCGGCCAGCAGGGCAAAATTACCCAACACCATCAAGCGTTGAATATGATGGGCATATGCCCATTGTTGGGTTTGGGACACGCATTGGCGCAGGCAGTTCATGGGGGTATCGCCAGTCCAATAAAAAGATGGCAGGGCACGGGTGGCGTGCAGGGTATTGCGTACGCGATACCCGGGCATGTGACCCCAATAAATGACCCGCACATATTCACGCCACCCCAGAATTTGACGCACAAATCCTTCGACTGACGCCAAGGGGGCCCCACCGGTTTGCCAGGCTTGAATGGCAGCGTGAATGCAAGTGGCGGGGTCTAACAACCCACAGTTGAGATAAAATGAAAGGTGGGCATGAAACATCCACGGTTCATCTTGCATCATGGCATCTTGGTAGGTGCCAAACCATGGCAAGCGGGTTTCAATGAAGTGAGACAACACCTGATGGGCGCCCTCATGGGTGACGGCATAATGAAACGGGAGGGTTTCCCCAAAGTGAGTCGGAAAGGTGTGCTCGACCCATTCGATCACCGATTGGGTGATGGCATCGGGGGGAGACTGCCACGGGGGTGGCACCAACAAATCAGCATGGGGGGGATGCCGGTTGTCTTCGTCAAACGTCCACTGCCCGCCTTCGGGGCCATGGGGTGTCATGAGAATGTGGTGCTGCTGACGCATCAGTTGATAAAAGTGAATCATGCGGGGGGTTTGACGCGATCGAAGCCAGTCGGTGCCAATGGACAAGTCACACAAAAAGCGGGTATCAGGCCGACAGTCGACTGGGCAACCGAGAATGGATGCCCACTGTTGAATGGCCTCCCATTGTCGCCATTCACCGGGATGGGTCACCACCACTTGGCGAATGGGCTGATGGGCCATCAAATCAACCAGTGCATCCGTCATGTGACGACGGGGCGTGGCCCCCCACTCGTGATAGACCACCTGAATCCCTTTGGCACGAAGGGCATCCCGAAAGTGCCGCATGGCAGAAACCAACAACACCAACTTTTTTTTATGGTGTGCGACATGGGTCGCATCATCTACAAATTCACCCATTAGCACGCAATCGGTGGTCGGATCCAGGCCATCTAAGGCGGATAAATGGGGGGATAGTTGATCCCAAAACAAAACACGTACGGTGGTTATCATGAGGTGCTCACCCCTTTCTTATCTCTCACCCTTCATACCCCCTCACCCGATGAACGGGGAGACCCTGGCAGTAGGAGTCATTTAATAAGGCGGGGGTATCAAATAGGCCATCCGGTGGCAGGGGATATGGGCAGTGATGGCATCCGTGATGGCAACAGTGTCCCCGTTTAAGGTGGTAGGTGGCGGTCATGACCATACGGCCATCGGGCAGCCAATACGCATCATCGGGTGCTAAGGGTGTATCAGAAGGCATCGAAACATGATACCGCGTCATGCCCCATCCAGGCGACCCATTCTATTAAGTGGGTAGGTGTGGTTTTGCCAGGAGCATTTTTTTGTGGCACCATATGGCCATATCCATCCCCCTATTACCCAGTTGAAAGGAGATCTGTTGTGACACATCCACCGGCCATTCCCAGGTTGTTTCATCAAACCTGGTACACACATGACTTACCCGAACCGATTCAGAAAAGCATTGACGAGATGCGGGCGTTAAACCCCACATTTGGGTATCACTTAAGTTTAAATGACGAAATGGACGATTATGTGTTGCAGCATGTCGACAAACAAACAGCTGACGCGTATTTAAATATTTCGTTTTATGCCACCCGGTCTGATTTTTGGCGGTATTTGGTGTTATATCACCAAGGGGGGGTGTATTTGGATGTGGATTCGGTGATAAATCAGGCCCTTGACGACACCATCGCCGATGGCATTGCGATTGTGTCACGCGAAACGAACTGGTCATTGTTTGTGCAATGGTGCCTTATTTTTCCACCGAAGCATCCCGTCTTAAAGGCGTGTATCGATCAATGCATATACAACATGATTCATCGCACGTCCAAGGACGGGGCCCAATTAACAGGGCCGCACGTGCTAACCAAGGCGGTGATCGCCCACATGAAAGAGCCGCATTTGTATGAATTAGACGACGCCCTGATCAACCGAAATGCCCAACACACGCGATTAAAAATAATGGGATGGGATTATGAGGGGATTGCGTTGGCCTCACACCCCCAGCGTCATTTGTTATACGAACACAAAACCCATTGGAGAAAATCAGGTGACTTGTTTCGAACGGGTTAATGGTGCACCGAGGTGGGGGGTAAAATGGTGGCACTGCGTGCCGCGTCCGCCCAGGGACGGCGCCCCTAGTCTGGGGCTTGGGGAGCGCAGGTCCCCAGAATCGAACTTTTTTGCTGGGGTCCAGGGGCTTCGCCCCTGGTCTGGGGCTTGGGGACCGAAGGTCCCCGAAATAAAACGTTTACTCCCTCCCC
>Ga0172373_10004220_pt1 | contig 20390 bp, 13 predicted proteins | sample Lak10m_2_FD_114546 | JGI IMG/M metagenome (GOLD analysis project Ga0172373, IMG submission 114546) | Freshwater microbial communities from Kabuno Bay, South-Kivu, Congo - kab_092012_10m | ecosystem: Environmental > Aquatic > Freshwater > Lake | place: Democratic Republic of the Congo...
CCGCCCCTGTCTCGTGGCGGCGGCGAGCCGAGCTCGGCGAGGGCGACGCGGCGGCGGGCGAAGTTCCAGTCGTGGGCGCGCAGCAGCGCATCGCGCGTGGCGGCGTACCAGATCGAGACGGTGTGCGCCTCGGTGCTGTTCTCGTCGAGCGCGGCGATGGTGGCGCGCGTGCCCAGCCGGGAGAGCGCGCGGTTGCAGAGATCGACTTCGGCGGTCGGCATGAAGAGCCCTCGTCATTGGAGAAAGGTAAAGGCAAATAACGCACGACTTTCCTTCTCCTCCCCCGTTTCGGGGGAGGTGGCGCGTAGCGCCGGAGGGGGAAAGCCGCAAGCGAGCGCTCGTCGATGCTTCTGACCCCCTTCGCCCCGTAAGACGGGGCACTTCCCCCGTATGACGGGGGCAGAGAGAAGGATGAGAGCGGCGGAGGATTGCTCCTCCGCCGCCCGGGAAGACGGCGCGTCGCGGTCGCCCGCTTTGCGCAAGGGCGCCCCGGACCGCATGAGGTCGCGGGTCCGTGTCGCGCCAGCCGCCGCTTCCCTAGTCAGGCGTCATTCGTCCTCCTCTACCGGCGGTGGCGCGCGCGGATCGTCGGCCGGCGGAGCGGCCGGTGTCGCCGCCGTCTTCTTGCGGCGGCCGACCTGCGGGCCGACCAGCTCGAGGTTGGAGCCGGGCTTGCCGTCGTAGGCGACGATCTCCTCCGGCTCGCGGATCTCGCCCTTGATGTAGCTCTTCACGAGGACTCGGTAGCGGGGCATCGGGTTCTCCTTCTCAGGCGACGGTGTAGCCGGACGGATAGGCGGTGTTGGCCTGGCGCAACGGCACGAGGCCGGACGTGAACCTGCCGGCGGTGAGCGGCCCGGTGCCCACGGTGAAGTAGAGCCGCAGGTAGCGCTCGCAGCCGTAGGGCACCGCGACGCGCAGCACCTCCGCGCCGGCGACCAGCGAGGCCTTGGGGACGGCGTCGCTCAGCACGAGGTTGGCGGGCGAGGAGAACGACGGGTTGTCGTCGCTCTGCAGCGCCACCTGGACGGTGGCGGCGCCGGCGGCCGCGACGGCCTCGGTGCAGAGCACGAGGATCTCGAGCGGCGAGCCGTTGCCGATGTCGCGCGCCGACCCGAGGTCGATATGGTCGGTGCTCGGCGCGCTGACGGTGACGGCCTGGTTCTGGCCGAACAGGTTCTGACGGTCGATGTACATGGTGAGGTGTCCTTGGTGGGGCTCGCCCCCTCCGGCCCTTCGGGCCACCTCCCCCGTCGCGCCTCAGAAGGCGCTGAGACGAGGGAGGGGAAGAGGAGCGTGCCTGCGTTTTCCTCCCCCGTCATACGGGGGAGGTGCCCGCGTAGCGGGCGGAGGGGGTCAGACGACGCGGTCCTCGGTGTTGAGGAGCTGGTCGCAGGTGCGGATGGGGATGCCGAGGAACTCGCGGACCGGCCGGCCCTCGAACTCCGAGATCTTGAGCATCACGTTGTCCTTGGTGGCGGCCTGGATATCGAGCCACTGCCGCCCGCTGCGGTTCATGTAGAAGACGGGCTGCCCCGTCTTGAGCGACGGCACCTTGTGGGTGGCGCGGATCATGTGCTTCACGAGATCGGTCGGCACGCCGCCCGCGAGCTCGCTGACGTCGATGTTGGCGATGCGCACGGCGTAGCGCCAATCGCGCACCGTGAGCCCCGCATCCCACTTGTAGTGGGTGCGATAGCCCTGGTAGCGGTTGCCGTCGGCATCGAGCAGCGTCTGTTCGCCGAGGTCGCGCATCTGCAGTCCGGCCTTCGACCCCTTGGGGAAGATGCCGTGCACGGTGAGATCGCCCCACACGACCAGCCAGATCGAAGTGTTGTCGGTGCCGATGCCGCCGGCATCGATCACGTTCTGCGATGTCGCGGTGGCGGCGTTCAAGGTGTTGAAACGCGGCGCCAGGCCCATGATGCGCTCGGGCATGGTCGACGAGTTGCCGTAGAACACGGTCTGCGCCATCTGCTGGCTCATGCCTTCGAGGAAGGCCTTGTCCTCGGAGAGGCGGAACGCGGCGGTATTGCCGTTGAGGTCGGCCAGCGCCTTGTCGATCTCCGAATAGGTCTCGAGCATGCCGCAGGCGTCGCTGACCTGCGTGGTCGTGCTCCTGGTGGGCTGGACGCCGTAGTTGAGCTGGCGCCAGGTGGCCTGCGGCAGGCCGGTGCGCACCGTGGTGCGGTGGCCGGTGGGCAGGTTGCCCTCGACCCAGCGCATGTCGTCCAGCACCTCGTTGGTCTGCGACAGCATCTCGATGATGGTGGCGATGCGGTTGTCTTCGTAGCGCCTGGCCCAATCGAGATAGGTCAGCGCCGTGTTGCCGATGGCGGGCATCGGTTACTCCCTGTTGTGGTCGGGATAGAGGATCTCGGCCGGCGAGCGGCGAGCGGCCCCGGTGTCGTTGCCGCCGAACCACGAGTCGCCGCCGTTGGCCCCCTGGTCGCGCATCGCCTGGCCGACGCGCGCGAAGAAGCGGAAGAGATGCGGGTTGTTGCCGACCCACAGCTCGTCGAGCGAGCGGCGCAGCTCCGGCGTGCCGAAACGCTGCAGCGCCGCCCGCGCCGCCTCGCGCGCGGCGGTGAAGCGGCGGCCGCCCAGCTCGGGGTCGGCCTTCACCTCGGCAACCCACTGGGCGTTACGCTCCAGCGCGGCCTCGGTCTGGCGCTTCACCAGATCGCCGAGACGCGCGGCATAGAGATCGACCAGCTTCTGCGCCGTCGCCTGCGGCAGCCGCGCCTCGGCGAACAGGGCCTGCGCCTCGGCGAGGCCGGCCTCGTCGGCCGGCAGCCCCTCGGGCAGGGTGAAAGGCTCATAGGCCGGCGGTGCGTCGCCGGCGGCGGGAGCGGAACCGGCCGCTTCGCCCTCCTCGTCCGCCGGCTCTGCCAGCAGGGACCCGGGCGGCGGCGGCACGGCAGGAGCCGGGGCGGCGCCGGCAGGAAGGTCGGGGGCCGCCGGGGCTGGTGCCGGGGCCGGCATCGAGGCAGGCGTCGGCACGTCGGGCGCCACGGGGGCGCCTTGTATGGCTTCGGTCATGAAGTCTCCGGATTAAAAAAAGCCCGGCCGGCCTGCTCTTTTGGGAGCCGGCCGCCGGGCGGGGACATGAAAAAGGCCCGGTGACCCGGGCCTTCAGGAAGTGGCGCTCGCTTGTGTCGCCATCATAGTCTTTTTCCTAGCCTATTCCTGCTGAACCTGCAACTCGAATCTGTGGATAACTGAATTTTTTCGTCCAGCCGATCAAAAAATTGTACAGGGCGTTCACTCCGAAGACAGCGATCGTGAGTTCGAATCCCGCCCTGTCCGCCATTGCTCTGCATTCGGCCCACTATTTATGTGCAATTGAGATTGCACCAAAGTTCCTACCCACCATTCTACCCACCGTCCTGACCCCGTCGCCGCACGCCCGACCGCTCACGGTCTCGACGTGCGCAAGCGCTCAAAGGGGCTGCTTGTGCCTGTCACCCGAATGGAACGGCGGCTCCCTTCCTCGACGTCACAAGGGCCTATCCTTGATTGCCGCCAGCCGGCTACCTTACATTGTGTTGGGGGAATGAGGCGTAACCTTCCGATAGAAATAAGACTGCATTCCGAGGGCAGCAACGCCGTGGGAATTGGGGAGGGGGGGGATGTATCGAACGATAAATGAAGCAATTTGCGACATCTTCTTAGATCGTCGCTACGAAGGCAGACCGATCTATCTAGTCCTTGATAATAGCGAACGTTCCGAGCTTTCGCGTCGACTAGGTGTAAAGCAAGACAAGATTGAGGCACATGTTTGCCAACTCGTGGGAAAGTCTCTTTCCCAAAGTGGTAACCCGTATCTTGTACACGAAGAGGAATTGCGGCGTTGGCTAGCCGGACGCATGGCAGGACGCCCACCATATACGGCGCTGCTATATACGTTGTCGCATGCTGCAGAGTTGATGGTCTCTGATGGGGACTTCAGCTCGGCGAACTACTACCGGCGACTTGCAGCCGTGACGGGTATAGACCACGGCCATCTATCGGCTTACGGACACGCAACAGAAAAATTTTGGTTGGCCTTCGGCAAATGGCTGATCGCGACTAACTACGTCTTTGGCCGACCAACAGCACGCGCAATCAACAAGTTCAAATATGTGAGCATGGCGATCTCTCAGGCGATCCTGCGAGAGGCTGATCGGCGTTGCTTTCATCATCTTTTTGAGAAGTATCGGTTTGGTGGCACAGACGTCATCTCAACCGAAGAAATCTACCAGTACATCTCAAGCTGGATTTCGGGAAGTGGCGCGACACAAAAGCTGCGCGCTGCCTGGGCAAGACTAGAACTTCGTCCACGGATTTGCGAGATCGCCATTGCGGAACTTTCCGAGTGGTCACGCGGATCGATCAGTTCCGCAGCTGGACCGAGTATCGGATCAATGCGCCTATCAATGGCTGCAGCGATTACTGTGCGATTTCCTTCACGGCTGCTCAGTCTTGCAATTGGACGGCAAGACACTTTTGATTCCGAACTGGAAGTCAAGCCGACAGAAGGGGGCAGCCGTGCCGTTCTTGGCAACTCAATATATGGGAACTTTGCGACCCTCGGGCCAGCTTCGGCAATCGATATAGCCACAGTACTCATGCGCGGCGCGGACTACACGCGCTCAGATGACGGAAGGCCGCTGCAGTGGACGCCACGCTCCATTATCCCGCTATGTTTGTCAGACAAAGGATCTTATTGGACTGAAGTAACCCGCGTGATGCACGGGACCGAGCACCTCGTGCTAGTGCGCGCGGAAAGCCAATTTCGCGATGAGGTTGAGCAGCATTTAGCGAGGACAGCGCGGCCTGGGTACACTGTGGCTACGCCCGATATCCTGCCCGGCCTGCCGCCTGACTGGCTGCTTTACGAAAAAGTTCGGATACTGCATTCGAACGACCGAGCTGCGGGCGACCTCTTGGCGCTGTCTCCTGTGTCGGACACGAGCAGCCTGCAATTGGTTGGAGGCGTTCGGCTCGGCCAGGGAATTTGGCACAGGAATGCACCGCCCCAGGCGAACTTTGAAGCGGTGGGCAAGGTCGCCCAGATCGAGGCCAGCGATGGCATTGATAGCGCCGGTACTGTTTTCGCCACATCCGAGCCGACGGCAGGAGTGGCAAGCTTCTGCCCTGACCCAAAGGCAATACCGGCAAGTGGAACGATTTTCCTACAGGCCAAGTCAGGGCCCCAGGTTCTTGCAGCCGCAAGTTATCTGTGTAGGTCGGCAAACACTCCTCGGCCCTTAGATCGTCAAGGCGAAGGCCTACTAGCCTATCGCTCGATCAGTACTGCCGAAGAACCACAGGGACAGCGCAGCTCGGAGGCGCAGAACGCACCCGGCCTCGTCATAGGCTGCATCTCTGAGTTCGAACCTCATCAGCGTAGCGTTCTCCCCATTCTGGATGCATTCACCGGCTTCTCGCCGGGCGGCAATCGAGAGGAGTCCGCTGAACAGGACTTAGCTGCAGAGGATGTCATCGCCAGTACGTCAAAGCCAGCCGTCCTAATGCCAGATGAATCTGTGGATGCCCTTCTCAAATCACGGTGTGAGGGAAGGGGATTTCACGTTTGGGCTATGGATGAGCCCGGCGACGGCCTCGTAATAAACGAGTGCAAGAGATGTGGCCGGACCGTCTTAGGCAAAGCTCCGAGAAGTGGCGGGAGTGCCGCGAGTAACCACCTGTCCCTTCCAGAGACCAAGCCGGTCCCCCTCAGCACAGCCAGCATGCTTAAGGCAGGGAGGGAGCCCAAGTACAACCTGCTACTAGATGCCCTCAGCTACGTTGGGCACGGCTCATGGGCCAGCCTTGAGACACTCTTTTCCAGTCAGTTGGATGAGGCCTGGAGGCTTCATCCAATTTGCCGGGACATGGTGTGGCTTGGTCACATTGATACTGAGCTGGAAAGAGGCAGTGGCCGTCTCAAGAAATGGAGCGTCTCGCCGCCCACTCTCGCCTATTTTGGTGAAGATCAGGCTGCACTCACTGGCTTTCGTTCGACGCGACTGCTTAAGGAGGTCGAGCGAATTTTCACCGCAGCTGGCGGTAGTGTCGAACGCAGCAGACAACGGTCGCAGCCTTTCGCCTTCACCATTGCTGGAATTGCTCCCCATCATGCACGCGAACTCCTGGCAGACCTGAAAGATCCCCACCAACGCAGTGTCAGGGTCATTGACGCGGCAGCGGAACGACTCGCGTCTGCTTGCGCTGCGCTGGGCGGCTTGTTCTCACTACTCACGCCTGTCTCAACAGGAACGCCTAGATCGCCCGAAAGTTACGACTTGCAGGTCGGTAGATGGCGCCCCGCGGAAAGGATCTACGAAGAGGGTGCCTATCGATATCAAGACAATGGGATTGTCTATGTCTACCGCGAGGCAAGCGGGCGGACATTGAGGGGACCGCACGAGCTGGTAAAGCTCCTGTATGCAAGGAATCAGCATGAGAAACTGCACGCATACAACTCGGCGACCCGTGTGTTCTCGTCGCGCCTAGGATGTGAGCCTGCCGGCCTGCTTGGCCGGGCACTGGTTGCGTCGTCAGGACGGCTACCTGACATCTCGAATGGCCAGTCTGCCTTCGGCAACGTCGCCCCAGAAGTGGCCGCCAAAATTCTTGAGATTATGTATTCCGGGGAACTGCCATTATGACCCAAGCCAGCCCCGGCACGGTGATCGACTACGTTCGTGACGCGTATCAGCGCTACTACGACTCCGCGTTCTGGATGCGTGACGACGGGATCATGGCAGAACGCAAGAAGCTCCTTCAGGAGCCGGGGGTAATGGCACAGGAACCCCTTATTGAGGCCGTGCCTGTCTACCCATCAGTAGATGCAATCGCGGACGCCTGTATGCGGGCCGGGCTCAGCAAAGCTACGGGGGCGGAGCTTGGCCAGGTGGTATTTGGAACGCCCGATATCAAGCTAAGGAGGCACCAAGCGCAGGCGCTCGAATATGCTTTGGCCGGTGACGGGAGCGGTCGGAAGAACGTCGTCGTTACATCAGGCACTGGCTCCGGCAAAACTGAGAGCTTTCTCCTACCTCTAGTCGCGCGACTCCTTGACGAACGTACTGGGATTGCGCGCGCTGGCAGCATCAACCGCTGGTGGGAGACCACTCTAGGACGGGGTGCTCAATGGAAGAGCGTGCGCTCTACTCTTTCCGACTCCGTTGAACCCGCCGTCCGAGCGCTTGTCCTCTATCCCACGAACGCGCTTGTCGAAGATCAAATGACGAGGTTGAGGCAAGCCGCGATAAGAGCGCAAGAGCTAGCCAACCGACCAATGTTCTACTTCGGCCGCTACACCGGAGCGACCTTGGGTGGGGCGTACTTCCCTCCTTCCGTCCTCAATGCGGCGGACCGCAACAAGATTAATGATGTTGCTGGCGAGCTGCGCAAGATGTCGGCCGAGATGACGACGCTTCGACGGTCTCTTCGCGACCAGGGAAAGACCAAGGCTGAGATAATCGAAGCATCTTCTCAGTTCCCGGACCTAGAGTGCGGTGAAATGCTCACGCGTTGGGACATGGTTTCAGCGCCACCGGATGTCCTGATTACAAACACGAGCATGTTGAACATCATGCTCTTGAGGCAGATTGAGCAGCCAATCTTTGACAAGACAAGATCATGGCTTGGCGCCGACGACAGAAACATCTTCACGTTAGTAGTGGATGAACTTCACGGATATCGAGGCACGCAAGGTACCGAAGTCTCGCTCGTGATCAGAAACTTGCTAGACCGATTGGGCCTCTCGCCCATGTCCTCGCAGCTGAGGTTCATTGCGACGAGTGCCTCATTGGACGGCGCGTCTGGCGGCGAATACCTCGAGCAGTTCTTTGGCGTTAGCCGAGAGAGCTTTGTCATCCTCCCCGGACAGCCACGCGAGTTCCAGGCATCACTGCCGGTTGATGCAGCGGTGCTCGAAAAGGTCGCCGACGATCTCAACTCGACCGATGAGAAGACGGTCACCACGGCATTGAAAGAAGTATGCGATGCCTTCTCGCCGCGCATTTCACTCGCGGTTGGTTGTCGTCAGTCGGGCACCGCGACGGATGGCCTGCAAAGACCGGTCCGATTGAGCCGACTGAGCGAAGTTGTCTTGGGTAATGCGGGGACCCCGAGGGCGATGGAAGCGCTGTTAGCAGCGGCCAAGCTTGAGGATAGGGGCTCCTGGGAAAGCCCTAAGCCTACGTTCCGGTCCCACATGTTCCTACGGCAAGTCCAAGGCATTTGGGCCTGCTCCAATCCAAACTGCACTCAGCTCGACGAAGCCTATCGGACGCCCGGGCGGAGGATTGGACGATTGTTCAAGTCACCCGCGATGAAGTGCCGGTGCGGTGGTCAAGTGCTGGAACTACTCTATTGCTACGACTGCGGCGAGGCATTCCTCGGCGGCTTTGTAGTCCCGCCTCCACCCGGATTTGATGAGGCAGCTGGCGCATTTCTGGAGTCCACCAAGCCAGGAGCCGCTGCTGCCCCATCAGGCATGGTGTTCGAAAGGCCTCATAGGGAGTTTCGATGGTATTGGCCCGGCGGGATCATTCCAAAGGAAAATGCGTCGTGGAGCCATAAGGCTCCAACCGGCAACGGCACAAAACATTTTACCTTCAATGCCGCAAACCTAGACCCTGTGCTTGGGTTCCTGCGACAGGCAGTCAACCAAGAAGAGAAAACGGGCGTCCTGTTTTCGCCGCCGATGGACACTGATGTTGCCGGATTGCCTGAGTGCTGCCCTCGCTGCGGAAGTGAGCAGAACTACGCCAATAGTCGCGACCTCAAGAAATTCTATTCGGGTTCGGTAGAGAGTCCAATACGCGGCCTTCGCACCGGTCTAAATGCAACTACTCAACTTATCGCTGACCGGGCGGCGGTGGCGATCGGTGAGAATGGCCGAGCGGAGCAGATGATCGCATTCACGGATAGTCGTGACGATGCAGCTGATCTCGCTGCGGGATTGGAACTTCACCACTTCAGAGATGTCGTTCGCCAACTGATCTACCAGGGCTTGATGCCGCGGAACGTGCCCACCGTCGTGGAGCTGACTGCGCTCGCCAAGAAAATGCAGGCAGGGGCGACATTGGGACCGGAGGAAATCCGGCGCGCCACGCTCGCGGACGAGGTTGTAACCGGCGCGTGGCGAGCCGCCCGTTTAGTAGTCGGCGGCATGGCCGAGGAGCTAGACCGACAACTCCTCGCGCAGTTGGATGCCGCGAGCCAAGCCGGTGGCGTGCCTTGGCCGTCACTACTCTTGGAGATTCGTGGACGCATGGTCTCGGCCGGGATTAACCCGGGCGGGACAAAAGCGAGCGTTGCAGAATATCAAAACGCCGAATGGTGGCGGTATTTTTCGCCCCCTCCTGGCGCCAAATGGAGTGCCCTTCCTGCAGATGCTCGTCAGGCAGGCGAAAGCTTTTACTCATCTCAGCTTGGCGCACATGTCGCCAATTCACTCTTTGATCATGCTGGCCGCGACATCGAGTCAATGGGCGTGGGATATATCGCCGTCGCCGGCACACACGGATCCGCCATCGGTATGTCCGACTCCGATGCCGACGGCTATCTTGCCAACATTGTTCGCATTCTCGGGCAAGCAAAATTGTTCGAAGGCAGCAGCAAGGGGAAAACCACTGCTACCGTGCCGCCACGGGTCCGCACATACATCAAGAAAATTGGCGATCAGATTGGCGCTTCGTATGCCGATCTCGAAGATCGCACCAAAACTCGAATGGAAAGCCTGGAGGTCATCGACACAAACTGGGTGTTGCGAACGGCGTCTCGCGCGACGCTCAAGCTAGAGGTGCGCCGACGGGGTGAGAGACTACTCATGAGATGCGAGAACTGTGCGCTCGTCACTCTCATGAACCCGTTCAAGGTTTGCACGACTGACTATTGCAATTCCCGCTCCTTTCAAACGATAGCGAATGTCGGGGCCGACTACTACGCATGGGTGTCGGGTGAGCAGCCTCATAGGCTGAGCACGTTCGAGTTGACTGGGCAGACTAAGCCGCTCTCTGAGCAGAGACGTCGGCAACGTTTATTCAAGGGGCAGGCGTTCATTGGCGACGAGCATCCAGTCACCAACGGGATTGATGCACTGTCAGTCACAACGACCATGGAAGTTGGCGTGGATATTGGATCGTTGAAACTCGTAATGATGGCGAATATGCCGCCACAGCGCTTCAACTATCAACAGCGAGTGGGCCGAGCTGGACGAGCCGGACAGGCATTCTCCTACGCAATTACTATGTCTCGTGGCGCTGCACACGATGACTATTACTTCAATAACCCGGAGCGCATGACCGGCGACCGACCGCCGCAGCCCAAGCTGGACCTCTCACGCAAGGAAATCGTGCGCCGGGTAGTAGCAGCGGAGTGCTTGCGTCGTGCCTACCACTCGCTGAGTAATGCACCACCCTGGAATGCCGATAGCGCCCATGGTGCATTCGGCCGCACGAGCCAGTGGGCAGAACTCTATCGCGAAGATATTGCCGTTTGGCTCAGCGGAAGTCCTGAACCCAAAGAGATCGTTGGGCGCCTAACCGCATACGCCCCGCTTGCGCCCGAGGCGGTGGTTGATGTCGAAACCTACGTGCGACACGAGCTCGTCGCTGAGATAGATGAGGCCGTGGCAAATACCAAACTCATCCAGGATGAGTTAAGCCATCGACTGGCTGTCGCGGGTGTCCTTCCGATGTTTGGATTTCCAACACAAGTTAGAATGCTCTTCTGGGATCGGATGGGCATCAAGCAAGTCGACGATCTTGCGATTAGTGACAGGCCGCTAGACCACGCAATTTGGGCATTCTCGCCAAGTTCTGAGATACCAAAGGACAAGAAGCTCTTTACGGCCATTGGCTTTGTGTCGAAGTATGATGGTCCTACTGGCCCACAAAATGAAGAAAATCCACTGGGGGCACCCCTCCCGTACTCACGATGCATCGAGGAGAGCTGCAGCGCGATTACATATGGTGCAGCTCCGATTTGTGCCGTGTGTGGAAATCAGAACAATCCATTCTCTTTGTACCAGCCCCGTGGCTTCATGGCTCATTGGAAAGCACGAGACTACGATGGCCAGCGGAGTCGGGGGCCCGCTTTACCTCCACCAGTCATGGCATTCGAGCCTGAATATTTGGCCGAACAGAGTTGCGGACCAGTACTGCTCGCCTTCAAGAACGATGCGATTGCCGTCGTAAACGACAACAACTCCAACCTCTATGAGTTCCATGCGAAGGAACCCAACATGGTTGTTGTTAGGGATGTGCCTTATCGGGATGAAACAATTCTCAAGGATCTGAAAACCAACCCGATTGGGAAGGGCGCCATCGGAGCAGTATTCACTACGGACGTCTTGAGTTGCTACTTTGCGAAAGCCCCGAACATTGGCCGGCACGGGGTCCTCGATGTCGTGGGCCAACCTTCGGCTAGATCTGCATTAGCTTCCTTTGCTGAGTTCTTAAAGTTGGCCTTTGCCTTCGAGCTGGATGTTGCTCCAGATGAGTTCCGAGTCGGCAGACAGCTAATCGCCGTTGGCGACATCCGGAGCGAACAGATCTTTATAGCCGACACACTTGAAAATGGCGCGGGCTATGCGCGCATGGCGGCCGATCCTATCAATTTCAGAAATTGGCTTAGATCGCACTTCGAGCGAGAAAGCGCTCGGTGGTCCAACCCGGCCCATAGCGCTTCTTGCGACAGATCTTGCCCCGATTGCTTACGAAACTACGGCAACAGATTTGCCCATGGCATGCTCGATTGGCGCCTAGCACTCGACCTAGCACAGGTAGCACTAGATCAGGAGTTAGACATCTCACGATGGCTTGGCCTCCACGCGACTGAACAATTCAAGGCCTTCACCGAACTATGCCGCGCGGTCGGCAGGCCGGCGAACCTGGAACAGCACGGTTTACTCCCGTGTGTGGTTCGAAACGGGAATGGCCTAATCGCTAGTCATCCACTGTGGCACACATCTGAAGGCGCACTGCAGCCAATGCAGCTTGAGGCATTGACTTCATTCCGAGCCGCACACGGGCTTAGCGGCAAAGTAGACTTCGTTGACGTTAGGGACTTTGCTATGCGACCAGCCACGTACCTCTTGCAGCTGCCGCAATGATAGAGGTTGTAGGCTTTCCGGGCTCGGACGAGTACAGCGCAGCGCTCTCGATACGGGATGCATTCGTCAAGCTTTGGCCTGGCATTGAAAGCACAAGGCCCGAAGAAGACCAGATCTTGATCGCAGCGAACACTAAGCTGTCCGGTTACAAGATCGCCGACATTGACGTAGTCGTTGGCGCATCGTTTGGACGGAAAAGGTACTTTGTTCCAACAAAAGTCCTGAAGGATGCCGATGGCCAGACTGTTTCTGGCTCCAAGATCCGCGTAGCCAATTTCTTGGCCGCCGTCGAAGTGAAGGGGCAAGACAGTAGTGGTGTGCGAATTACGGGGGACGAGGTCAACGTCCGCTACAAGGGGGAATGGAAAAGCGCAACACAGCAAAACATCGATCAGGTGCATGCGCTGAAGCAGTATTTCTCCGACCAGTACATCGACGCTTGGATATATCGTTGCCTAGCATTGAATGGCCTAGTCGACTTACCAATCCACGATGGGCAGCGCCAACCCGCCTCGGGCGCAGTGGCCCTAGGCTTCGGCGGAGCAGAGTTCCTTACCGCGATCGCGGGCGTGTATAACGTGCGCAAATGGGGAAGTGAGTTTGTCGTCTCATCGGCACGGCAAGATCAAATGCCCCGAGCGCTAAGCGCTTCAATTTTCCGGAAGATTGTCCCTTCCCGTCTCGACCGCGTCAGGATGGACAGAATTTCGGCGAGGCCGGCCGAAGCCATCCGAATCGCCAGCCTACTTGGTCGACAGCGAGTACATATCAGGGGGCATGGAGGCACCGGCAAGACAATCCTCATGCTCCAGGCAGCGCACGAAGCGTATCAGCGTCACGGCAAGAGATGCTTGATTTTGACGTTCAATCGCGCGTTGGTAGCCGACATACAAAGATCGATGGCGCTCCTCCGTGTTCCTGGCAGGCATGAAGGGGGAGGCGTTGAAGTTAGAACAGCGATGTCCTTCATCCTATCGTGGCTCAAGCGACTGGAGGTGACAGACAAGGCAGAAGACGAGGCTCTTGAGCGCTATTCCGACAACTGCTCAGAGGCTCTCGAAGCCTTCAAACAAGGCGCCCTACACGGCGAAGATATCAAGAGGATCATCGCGGCGGACGAAGAGTCCTTCGATTTCGATGCGATTATCGTCGATGAAGCTCAGGATTGGCCGCAGCCAGAAGCCGAGCTTCTGGCGCGCATTTATGGCGGAAGCAAAATTGCGATCGCCGACGGTCTTGACCAACTGATCCGCGGCGTGGCGACACGATGGCAGCGAACGCTGCCAGTGGGTGCGAGCGCTGACGAAAAAAGTCTGGTCGAATGTCTGCGCATGAAACGAAACCTTGGCGTTTTTGTAAATGCAGTGGCATCCCGCGCTAACTTGAATTGGTCGGTCGAGCCAAATGAGCGGGCTGCCGGAGGCCGTGTCCTCCTTCTTAACGGACGATTTGCAGACGATCCCTCGCTCCAAGAGCAGCTCATCGCTGAAGCAATCCAATCAGGAAACCAAAAGATAGATTTTCTGCATTGTGTTCCGCCAAGCAACGTTGCGACAGGCGATACCGGTCGCCATAGCAAATTGGCAATGACGTTTTCGCAGAGAAAGCATGAAGTTTGGGATGGAGTTGATCCATCGGTGAGGCAGGACTTCCCAAGATCGGTCGACGCATTTCGGATCGTCCAATATGACTCCTGCCGAGGCCTGGAAGGTTGGACGTGCGTCCTTGAGGGTCTCGATGAATTCTGGAAAGCCAAATATGCATCTGCATTGTCGGATATTCGCCGTTCCAAGGACTATCAAGGCGCGTCATCCGAAGAAGTAGCGCGCGGCCGCGCGTGGCGTTGGACGATGATGCCGCTGACTCGCCCGATCGACACACTGGTAATTGCATTCAGCGACCAAAGCAGCGAACCAGCGAGGGTGCTCCTTGATGTTGCAAAGGAACACTCCGATTTCGTCTCGAGCTTGTGAATGGCAGACTTCTTATCGCCCCTCCAACGATCGGAACGGATGTCGCGGATACGCGGCAAGAACACAAAGCCGGAGGTCATCGTTCGTCGGCTACTTCACGCAGCCGGCTTCCGATTTCGGCTTCATGTTTCTGGGCTGATTGGCCGACCCGATATCGTTCTGCCCCGATACAAGTCGATTGTCTTGGTTCACGGGTGCTTCTGGCATCGGCACGCGGGTTGCTCGATTGCGACAACCCCCAAGAGCAACAGGTCGTTCTGGCGCACGAAGTTCGAAGGAAACGTCAAGCGCGATCGCAGGAACCGGGCCAAGCTTCGAAGGCTTGGATGGCGCGTCTTTGTGATTTGGGAATGCCAGGTAAGTTCGGCGGCCAAGTCAGAGACAACGATGAAAAAGGTGATCAGGAGATTGTGTGCTTAGCGATAGCGCTAGGCACAGAGTCCTGGACAATGCGGACCGAATAGAGAATACGTCGACTATGATTTCCAGAGATCAACTTACAATGATTGACCTTTTCGCAGGGTCGGGTGGGTTGGGCCTTGGTCTTGAGATGGCTGGGTTTACGCCCCTCTACGTCAATGAGCTCAATAAACACGCGCGCGAGACTTATCTGATCAATCGAGAGCATCAACATCCCCTATTGCGGGAGAAGTATCATTCCGCCGACATAGGAGATGTGGTCAAAGCGCCGGACTACGTAGTCGATTTACTGAATGGCTTTCGGCGGGATTACTCCCTTCGCCGCAGGGATGTCGTCGACCTAGTCGTGGGTGGCCCTCCATGCCAGGGCTATTCGAGCGTCGGACTTCGGAGATCCTATGACGTCGAGCGAAGTTTGGTACCGGCCAACCACCTGTACGCCGACATGGTTAAGTTCATCAAACGGGTTCGGCCGCGAGCCTTCTTATTCGAGAACGTCGCCGGCATTCTTCAGGCGCGCTGGACGAAGTCGGGAAGTGTAGGCGAGATCTTTGAGGACGTACTGCGGACGTTTAAGTCGATCCCAGACTACTCAGTTAAATGCAAAAAGGTTTACTCGAAGGACTACGGTGTACCGCAAAACAGGCCCCGCGTATTTATCGTGGGCTTTCGGGCCGATGTCTTTGAGGGCACTAGTTCAAGCAATGATGCCGTGGAAGGTGGTTTCCTTCCCCGAAAGCAGTCCTCATATCCGCATCTGATCGACGTATTAGGTGACTTGGTGGACCATGACTTCGAGTATGGCGGCCGGACGACGAAATATCCGAGGTTACCGCAGTCGCACTTCCAACAGCGGATGCGAGAGGACACTAGAACTCCCCGCGTATTTGAGCGCATTCGCCTGCACGATCATGAGTACAGCAATCACTCTGAACGCGTACGGGACAAATTTCGTTATATGATCGAGCATAGCGGCAGGATCAGGCCGTCTCATCAGACGAAGAAGTTCCGGCAGCGTTTATTGCCCAGGACATGGGACGAGAAGGTCGGCCCGACTATTACGATTACTTCCCTGCCGGATGACTTTGTGCACTACGAGCAAGCGCGCTCGCTGACTGTACGGGAATGTGCTCGTATTCAAACTTTTCCAGATTGGTATCGGTTTGTAGGTCCGCGCACTACTGGGGGTCTACGACGCGCGGGAAACCCGCTTAAGGCGCTTTTCTCGAGAGAGCTACCTCAATACACGCAAATCGCCAATGCCGTTCCCGTCGATCTTGCAGCTGCCATTGGAAGGCACATTGGTGACATTCTTCAGTCATCGCAATAGCTTCGCCCGTGCTCAAGGTTGAAGGGTGGCCGATGCAATCTCATCTCTTGCCCATTTCTGCCAAAGCAAAACCTCAAGCGAGAGCAAATCATCGCCACATTCTGAGAAGTTCTCGATGGTAAGGCAGTATCTGCCGCGCTGGGTGTGAGGCGGTTGGCAAATCTCAATGAAACAGTAACCTTAGTAGATATAGCCACAACCCCAGTCGCCGCACCCCAGCACCCGACCAATGCTGGCTACTTCCTGTGGCGTCGCGCGCCATTGATTGAAGGTCATTAAGCTGATGAGGGTTGCGAACGGGTCGAAACGCAAGCGTTATTGAGTGGAGTGGACCCGCTGGTTTGCCGGAGCCGGTCGCGCAGTCGCGCTACGCTTGCTGGAAGCCAACGCCCGCCTCTTGGCGAAACGATTTCCCGTTCATTCAGAGCTGTTGCGATCGCCCTCAACGACAAGTTCCCGGCCCGGTCAATATCGGCCAGAGTCTCCCTGTAATATTCAGCTCGCATTGCCGCATCCATTACAACGCGAGCCACGGCCGCGGCGTTTCCCTGGCTGGCGCGTACTAACGCTGCCGCACCGTTCGGATTTCCCAACTTGCGTCCCACCTCTGCAAGCCGACGTCGCGCCACTGCAAGTGCATCTTTAGTACGCTGACTTATCAGCTCGCGCTCGCGCTGTGCCAGAACAGCCATGATCCCTACAACGGCCTCATCTGCATTTGGCAGATCGGCAGCAACGAACCGAACACCACTGTCCCTGAGGTGAAGAAGGAGCGATGCGCTACGCGAGCCGCTTCTCGTCTTTATTCATGTGAGTGGCCGCCTTCTAGCTGTTCAGCCCGCACTTTGATGGTTCGCTGACGTTAGCTCCGAACGCTGGCTAATGCGCAATTGGATGCCGGCTCAAGGAGGCGCTCGAAACCGTCCGGTGCAGCAGTAACGGTTGGACCGGCTGCCCGTCGTGCACCCATGCAGTGCTTGCCGGTCATGTGGACCCATCGGTGCTCCGCTTTCGAGCGGCAGGTGGGACACCTCATTCCTCTGAACCGACGGTGGATGAGGAGGCGATGCCATTCGGGGTCGTCACCGCGGACCATGTCGAGTTGCCAGCCTGGTCGGCAGCAGTAGATGTAGACCCAAGGGACGCGGGCATTCTGGTCGATCTGCACCCGTGGTCGAACCGAGATGGAGGCGATACACAGCTCATCAGGCCGCTGCGAAGCTTATCGAGAAGTCCTTCCCGTGCGTTCGCGATCCGTTGAACTATGCGGGTGTGCTGATCGTCTTGGCGGAGCTATCACGTCGACGAACGCTTGTTCACAGGAAGCCAACGCTACCGGATGAGAGAGCTCGCGATGCCGAGCGTCGGATCGACGTTGCGGGCATCGGCCTCATGGCGGCGCGCCTCGGCCTCGCGGCCGGCGCCGCGCACGCGATGGCCCCAGGCGTCCTGCATGGCGCGGTAGCGCAGCGACAGCGCGTCTTGCTCGCCGATCGCCTCGAGATCGCCCAGGACGTCGACCGGCGAGCCGAGGAGATCGCTGCCCTGGGCGGCGAGGCGGGCCTGTGCGGACCCGGCGCGCTGCGCGGCCCTGGCGCGCGCCGCGTCGGCGTCGGCTTCGCCCTGCTGCTCGGCCTGGAGGGCGCGCTGCCCGTCGACGGCGGCGGCGTTGCGCTGCTGCGCGGCCAGCCAGTTGTGGCTGTTGCGCTCGCTCTCCGCTTTCTGCAGCTGTTGCGTGATGCCGATGGCGGTCGTGGCGGCGGTGGTGATGAGGGTGATGGGATCGCACATGATGCTGAAACGTCCTTCCTGTGGCCCATCCTTCGAGACGGCCGCGGAGTTTACCCCGAGGTATTCGAGGGGCGGCCTCCTCAGGATGAGGATGGATAGTTATTGATAGAGCGCCTTCCGACGCTCTCGGACATTGCTCTGCAATGTCCTGTCGCTAAACGGCCGAGCTTCGCTCGGCCGCGAGTTGAAGCGACGACATCGGGCTGATGTATTCGGGCGCGAGGCGCTGGCCGTCGAGCTCGGGGAAGGGCGGCGGCGGGAGGTGGCCGCCGCGGGCCATGATCTGGAAGACGCGGCCGATCAGCGGCTCCAGCAGGTCGTCGTGCAGGCGCTCCAGCACCGGGCCCAGCATGACGAGCTTCTCCTCGCGGCGCTCGGCCACTTCGGTGGCGGAGCGCACGTCCTCGAGCTGGGTCGCCATCAGGAAGAGATCGGCATGGAAGGCGGCGCGCACCGCCTGCTGGCGGTCGCGGATCGCGGCCGACATCTGGTCGAGCGGCGGGCGCACGTCGTAGGCCGGGCGGAAGCCCTGCCCGTTCGTCTCGGGGACATAAGTGATGGCGCCGGCCGCCTGGCTCGCAGCCTGTCCCCGCATCGCGGGCGTCGCCACCATCGGCGGGTGCACGGCCTTGGCCAGCGCCTGCGCGAAGCGGAGCTGCATGGTCTGGAGCTGCCTTGCATCCGGCAGCGCGTCCATGCCGGGCGAGCGGCCGTAGACGTCGTTGCCGGTGAGGTGCCAGCGCGGGCAGAGCGCGGGGAACTCCTCGAAGCCGCCGACCTGCAGCAGGGCGGCATCGTCGCCACCCGGCGCGCGGGCGCGCTCGAACCAGACGGAGCGGACGGGAAGATTGTCGCCGAGGATGCGGGTGACGATCTCGCGCCCGCCCTCGCCGACCCTTTCATTCGGCTCGATGGCATGCACCACCTCGACCTCGAAATCCCACTCGCCGCGGTCGTAGCGCTCGCGCACCGGCGGCGAGACGCTGTCGCGACCGAAGCGCTCGACCAGCTGGAAGCCGGTGAAGGTCAGGGTCCGGTAGAGCGTGTTGACGGTGTGGCGCGCGGAGACGCCCAGCCAGTACTCGCCTGCCGTGAGCGGCCAGGCACGCACGACGTCCCTGAGATCGTCCATCACCAGCACGGCCGACGTGCCGAACAGGGCCAGCTCCTCGTAGGTCGAGGCCAGCGCGTTGTAGAGGTTGGAGCGGGCAAAGACGCGCAGCATGCGGGCCTGCACCTCGTCGAGCCAGGTGCGGACCTCGGGATGGGCCGAGAGGCGCGGGCTGCCCAGGCCGAGGCGGAACCACGGGCGCGCCGGCGAGGAGAGGCCGGCCATCAGGCCGGCGGAGAGGGTGCGGTGCGCCAGCGCGGCGGTGCTGTCGAGCACGGCACCGTTCAGCTTGCGGCCGCGATCGGCGCGCCGGACGGGATCGAGATGGACGCCGCGGCGCGGCAGGATCCATTCGGCAAGCTCGCGCCAGTGCAGCAGCCACGAGGCCCGCTCCCGGTCGAGCGCCTTCAATCGCCGCTCGCAATGGCGGCGCAGTTCCAAGGATTGCATGTGAAGTCCTCAATAGAGAAGTGCGTCAGTTGCGAAGGCAGTCGACGCGTGCAACGGTTGCCCCTCCAGCATGGAGGGGCAGCATGCTTGGCAAGATCACTATCAGCTTGGTGCTGTTGAGTTGGTTGAGCAGCCTGCCGGCCGCGGCACAGAGCAGTCTTCCGCAACGCAAATTGTGCGCCGGCGAATCCGCGACGCTCGACCAGCAAATCCAGGCGTGCAGCGCCCTGATCGCCTCGGGCAAGGAGAAACCAGAGGGCCTCTCCCTCGCTTACTACTTCCGCGGGCTCGCCTACTGGAACAATGGCGAGAGCACCCTCGCCATCCGGGACTACGACCAGGCGATCAGGCTGAAGCCCGATTTCGCCTTCGCGTTCAACAACCGCTGCTTCGCACGTGCCGTCGTCAACCAACTTCAGCTGGCCCTCGCCGACTGCAACGAGTCGATCCGGCTGAACCCCAAGAACGGCAATGCATACGACAGCCGGGGCTTGACGTACCTGAAGCTCGGCCAGGCCGATGCAGCGATCTCAGACTACAATGCGTCGCTGGCACTCCGTCCGAACAATGCCCATTCCCTGTTTGGGCGCGGTGCGGCGCGGATAAGGAAAGGCGACGCTGCTGGCGGCAACGCCGACATCGCCAAGGCCAAGACGATCGACAGCGCGATCGTCTCGAAATACGCCTTGTATGGGATTTCGGTGCGCTAGAGCCCGGCACCGTCGATGCGCCCGTTGCGGCGAGGCGGATCAGGCGTTCGCTCTCACTGTCCCAGAAGCGTCTTGAGCGCCGTCGTCACGGGCGAACTCTGCAGCCCCATCGGTGAGGTCGCGATGGTGCTGCGGTAGCCCTGCAGGCCGGCGGCGCGGCGGCGGGCGTCGGCGCGGGCGGCTTTGACGGCGGGATCGGCCTGGCTGGGCTGAACCGGTGGTGCGGGAGGGGCCGGCGGTGCAGGCGGCAGCGGCGGCATGGACGGCATCGTGAAAAGGCACATGGGGAAAGTCCTTCGTTGGTCGAGACGCCCCCTCACCCGCCCTCTCCCCCTATGAGGAGGGCAATCGCATATGGCTCTCTTCTTCTCCTCCCCCGTCTGCGGGAGCTTTGCAGAAGTCATGGTGTCGTGATTCCCTGTGATGGAGCAAGGGAGCGTCGGCATGTCGGTGAGAGGGTCGCAATCTGGGATGGCGGAAGCCTTCCTCC
>Ga0172373_10004224_pt1 | contig 20374 bp, 26 predicted proteins | sample Lak10m_2_FD_114546 | JGI IMG/M metagenome (GOLD analysis project Ga0172373, IMG submission 114546) | Freshwater microbial communities from Kabuno Bay, South-Kivu, Congo - kab_092012_10m | ecosystem: Environmental > Aquatic > Freshwater > Lake | place: Democratic Republic of the Congo...
CGCCGCCCCTACCTCGTCACGAATGAGGCTCTTGATATGCACCCAGTCGTCGGTGGTCAGCACCCCGGCGGCTGCCACAATCGCCTCATTCGCCATGCGTCACCCCTACTCCGCCAGTTCCCGCCGGATGAGTACGATCACCGCCCGCACCACCAGCTTCAGCACCGCATTGCGCCCGGCTGCCGTCAGCGTGTCCCAGTTCGTGTATCCGTCTCGCAGATCGCCCAAAATGGTTTTCAGCTTACGCGCCGCGTCCGCCACGTCCGCCGTCTCAACCGCTTTATTCTGGATGATGATTTTCGTTGCCATCGTCACACCGCCTCAATCGTCACATACCCGACTTCCAACCCGCCCTTACGCTCCACCCGCACCCGGTATACCCCCACCACCGGCGCGCCGAACTCCAACTCACACTTCCCTGTCACCACTGGCGCATCCGTCGGCGTATCATCCATCACGCCGTTGTAGTCCACATAATATTGAACCACCGAATCCCCCGCGATTCGGACATCTGTCACCGCAATAATCGCCACATCCGCCCCGCCCGCCGTCACTCGGATTTTATCGGTCGTCATCACCAGCGCCGTGCTCACCGCCGCCTCCACCGCGCCCCAGTCCGCCGGAGCATCCGCCACCGTGAAATGCGCCAGCGTCCCATACGACCCCCGGCTCAGCCCGCAAAACGTCGGCCAATGCCCCCGCAGCCGCCCATCCAGCACCACCATATCCATCTCACCATTGATCGCCTTGCTCAGCATCACATCACCCATGTCACACCTCAATCGCCCAGAATTGCGGGTGCATATTTGCTGACGCCGTTCCCGCACCCATATAACACGTCAATGTGTTAGCCACATTGTTCGTTTTCCACTGCAATTTGACCGTGTGCGTCGCCACGCTCAATACACCCGTCACCACCACAAACGATACATTCCCGCTGTATGGATAGTAAAACAACACCAATCCATCATCCCCACCCAACCGCGCCCCATCCACATCCACATCCAGATACCCGCGATAGGTCGTTACGCCACCTGCCACCACCAGCGCCCCCACGAACCCGATCATCAGTCGCCCGCCGTTGGTCGCCACGCTGATCGTGAACTCGCTCCCCGCCCCATCCACATCCGTAAACGAGGTGCTAGTCGTCGTCACATTCGCCGCCGCATCTGAATTGCTCACCGTCCTCGGTCGGGTGAACAGATAATCCATGTTGTCCCGCACATTCGTGTTCAAATCCGTCGCATCCACCAGCACGCTGTTCGACCATGTTGCTGGCGTTGTCCATGTCGCTGTCATTTTGCCTCCCTATAACGCCGGGTATATGCTGCCCGGCTCGCTCCGTCCCGTCACCCCTAACTGCCAGTACGCGAACCGGTTCACCTGCTCCAGCGTCCACCGCGTCTCATGCCGCTGCAACTCGTCCCACAAATAATGCTCTTCCCGCACGATCACATAATCGCCCGTATGCCCCACCGCGCTCGATTGCACACGGATTGCGTCTCCCATCGTCAGCGCCAGCATAACCGTCTCGTATGCCGCGTTCACGTTTGTCATTCGGATCGTTTTGCACGTCCCGCGTGGCGTATACCGCCGCTGCAACTCCCATTCCGCCAGCGATGCCCCGAACGCCCGATCACTGACGATCTGCGAATCCACCAGATACTCGCGCTCTCCGTATGTGGTTTTACTCAGGTTGTCCTCGCTGGTGAATTCCTCACTGTTATTCTGGCTCACCGTCTGCCCGCGCTGGATGATCTTCCCCACCGTCGCGCTCACAATTTTGCTGCTGTTTGTCACCGTCAACACCGCGCTCTGCGCCTGCGCCTGCACACTGATCGTCGCCGCGCCACTCGTCACCGCGAAATCAGCCCCCGCCGGCGCGCTGACCGCCCTTGCGCTTACCCGGTTCTCCGCCGCCAACGCCGCCGCCGTAAATGGCACACGCACCGTCCGCGTCTCCCCCGCCTGCAAATTCAACGGCGTAGCCAGCTGCCACAGCACATCCGTCGCCACCGATGACCGCGTGCGCGGATACACCCGCACCCTCACGATATTGCTTAAATCCTCGCCATATCGGTAATTCAGTATCTGCCATTGGTTCACCACCGTCATCTGGATCGCATTGATTCCGCCGCTATCCGGCTCACTGTACAACTGCTGGATACGATCTCGCGACCAAAACACCGCCCGCCCCAACCGATCAAAATAGAATTTCCCGCGCTCGGCCTCCGCCACCAGCTTGATCGTCGCCATCACCGACGGGTCTTTCGGCAGATAATCGCCCACGTATGGCAACAAATCGCTCGTCGTATCCAGCACCGACACCTGAGAAAATGCCCCCGGTATCGTGCTAACCCCTAGCACGCTCGCTCCCGCCACTCCCAGAATCCATACCCCTACCGTCGGCGGCAGCTGCACCTGCGTCAAAATCGTCTCAATCGCGCTCGTCGCCGTCACATTCTCCAGCAGCGCAATATTGGCGATCTGCCGATCCAGAAACCACCGTCCGCTATTGCACGTCACCACGCATGACGACTCGCTGATCGTGCTGGCCTCCGGTGTGATGAACTGCACCCACCCCGTGAAATGCGTCCGCGTCACGCTTTCATGCACGCTCGTCACCTGCACCCGCCGCTGCGGCTGCAAACTCCCGTACAGCGCCCCGCTCGCATTCTCCGGCGAGAACAACCCGTTCTCGTTCCGCAGGTTGATCGTTATCACCTCATCGCCCAGCGTCTCGTCATAGCTATTTAGCCCCAACGACCACCGGCACGCCGTCACCCACTGCGTCACATCCTCATACGCCCCATCAAACGCGCCATCGTTGTTCCAGTCAATGCAAATCGCCCAGCTCGCCCAACTCGCATCCCCGCCATCCGTCAACACATACGTCATCGCATCCTCGTCGTTCTCTCCTCTCTGTTACTACGGAGAGGGGTGAGGTTCTTCTCTAGGGGTGGGGACTACGGCATAATCGCCTGCGAGATGCCCAGCACACGTAGGTTAAATTCAATCACCCCGCTGCTGCGCTCTCCCATCCCGCTCACAAATCCCGGCGCAAACGTCTCCGGCACGTAATAACTCATCGGTGTGCTTTCCCCGTGCACCATCGCCCGAAATTCAATCGTATGTTCCTGATACAACCCCGCCTCGCGCAGCACATCGGTCAAATCCATGCTCACATCCAGCGCCGCATTATCCGTGCTGCGCGGGTTCCAAGGCCCGCCATAGGCCGCCGTCACATCCACCCCATTCACCAGCAGCCGCAGCCCCTTCGGATGATGATCCCCCTCGCGCACCGCAAACGTATTCTCCGCCACCCACCGCCTGCCGTCCTGCTGCGAAATCACGATCGAATTCGTGCTCAATGGCCGCGTTTTCCACCTCGCCACCACCCGCACCACATCCGTCACCGCTTCGTCAAATTGGATTTTGAACTGCGCCCGCTTCCAATATCCCGCCTTCACCCCGTAACAAACCGTGTCCGTCCAAGTGTTCTCGCTCCAGTACGGGAACGTCTGCACCGCCACGTTCCGCACATCCACCGCCTCCAGCGCCCCCACCACCCGCTGCGCTGCATCCATCTGCCGCTTATCCGTCGTGCTCAGCTCTAAATCCGTCGTCACCCCGCCCATGCCCACGCGCTCGGTCACGCTCATCACCCAGAACACGTCGTCAATATCCGCCGTCCGCACCACCAGCTCGTCCCGCCATATCTCCCCGATATAGCGCACCCGCACCCTATCCCCCGCCTGCAACCCTACTTGCGCCCGTGCGCTCAGCTTATACGTCCGCGCCTCAACCGCGTTCCGTTCCAACCACGCCGCCGCTGCATCGTATAACGCATTCGCCGCCAGCGTTTTCGCCGCCGTATTGTTCGCCACTGGCCCGATCTCTTTGAACGTCACATAACGCTCGATCACGCCATACGCCGCCACGCTCTCCGCATCCTCCAGATAGTATTCCGTCGCGCCGTTCTCCAGCACGCTCTGGATCACATACGGATTCGTCCGCGTACTCCCCCCCAGCGTCAGCGCCGCCGCACCCTCACCCGTCCCCAAGGGCCTCACGCGGTTCGCCACCGCTTCTGTGCTGGCCGTCTCCGTCATGCGTTCGATCAATATCAAATCCCGCTGCCCGTACATCTCCCTCGCAACCAGCGGCACATTCGTCACGATCCCATCCGCCACCGCCCCGAATGCACCAATCGCCACGCTTTTCCACGCTGCACCGTCCCGCAGGTGTATCCCGCGTTCCTCGCACATCCGTATCAACGCCTTCAGCACACTCGCCCCGGCGAACCGCACCGTTTGCAGACCCAACCCGCCCTCAACCTCAACATCCCACCCGGCGATTGCCGCCAACTCCGCCGCAATCACCCACATTTCCTCATTCGTATATACCCGGTTGCGCCCCACCGTCCGCCGCGTCAGCGCATCCAGCGCCCCCCGCGCCTCCACCCGCACCCTATCCCCCGCCGCCCCGCTATATTCCATCCGGCGGATAATCCCGCGCCCGATCTCGCGTGTGTTCCCGTCCTGCTCCACCCACACCCGCACCCAGCGCTCATTCGCGCACAATTCCAGCGCCCGACCATCCCCGCCAGCAAATGCCAACGACAATCCGCCCGCCTCATCCAGCGCTCGCGTCACCGTCGCCTCTAGCAGCGCCACCGGCCCCGCGCCCAACCGCGTCACCCCGTCCGCCGCATACACATCCGCCCACAACCGCATTTATGTACCACCCCACACACCATAGCGGCTAATTGCAATATTTTTTGCAGTCGCCGTCGTCGTGATCGCCAGCACACACGCGCCCAACTCCGTGCTGCTCACGGGCAAATTCGTGGTCACAGCCACCTCCGGTCCATCGTTCACGCTGAAATATGCCGCGCTCACGCCCGGAACCGTCCGCACCCGCAGCACATACCGCGTACTCGCCGCAATCGCCCCCACCGTCGCGCTCACTGTCTGCGCTGCACCCGTGCTGACCACGCCCACCCAGCCCGCATCTCCCGCCACTGTCGAATACCGGAACGCCGCCGCACTCGTCAACAGCGTATCCACATTCGTCGGCGTGGCCGCAAACACCCCAACCCACAGCCGTAAATTCGTGATGTCCGATCCCGTCCGCAACACGCATTCAAACACCGGACTATGTGCCAGCCGCGTCAGGTTATAGCTGCTTGTCCGTCTCCCGCCAAACGTCCCCGCCGTCGCCGCAATCGCCTGATTCACATACGTATCATCCGCATCGTTGGAGGCCGTCACTGCCCCCGCGCCGCCCAGCGTCCCCGCCGCGATGCCCACGCTCGCCCACGTTGCCGCCGCCGCCCGTTCATACCACCCGTTCCCGCCACGCCCCACCAACCTCGGCGCACTCACCGCCGCCAGATGCTCCACCCAGTTTGTGCCGTTATAAACTAGCGTCATCTGCTGATCGGCCAGCCCCAGATACCGATACCCGCCCGGCTGCACCAACCGGATATTCCCCGTTCCTGCCACGCCATCGCGCACCCGCACCACCCGCGCCGCGCTCGCCCCGCTGATCGTCAACACATCCCCCGCCGTGCCGCCGCTGATCGTATCCAGATCGTCACTCGCCGCGCTCGCCTCAGTGTCCACCGTGTGCCGCGTCCGCGTCCGCGTCACTGCCCCGCTGCTGATCGTCAGCGCCGCGCTCGCACCCCACGTCGTATACGTGCTCAATGGCATCAGCGCCGCCACCCACGCCGTCCCACTGTAGATCAACATGCAATACAGCGCCGTGTTGTTTAGCACCATGTCCGCGCCCGTCGCCGTGCTGATATTCCCCGTGCCGTGTTTCACCGTCACCACCCGCGCCGCATTCGCGCACCGCAGGTACATAATCCGCCCCGCCGCGCCGTTGTTGATCGTATCCATATCATCACTGGCCGCGCTCGCCTCAGTGTCCGCCGTCACATGACTCTTCGTCGGCGTGATCGCCCCACCGCTGATCGTCAACGCTTCCGCGCTGCCTATCGAGATGCGATCAAACGCCTGCACCCCGTTCAGCGTATCCTCCACCGCGCTTTTCAGGTTCGCAATAGGCGTAGTCACGTCTACCGCATCAATCCCCTGCCCATCCACAATCCCGCTTACGTTTACGCTGATCGTCGTCATCTGCCGCGCTCCCCGTTGATCGAAATGCTGATATGCCGTCTATTTGCAAACGGCTCTACCGCATCTACCCTGATATACCCCTCATCTAGCAGCCGCTGAAGCTGCCCGATCTGCACGCGCTCCCACGTCACATCACCGCATACCCGCTGCATCAAATCGAGCAGATGGGTATATTTCTCAGCGTTCGGCAACCACTTGCCATCCACCTTAATCACTACGTCCCCCGCCTGAAATTGCATGTCTTTTCCCCCTCCCTATCGCTATGGGGAGGGGTCGGGGGTGGGGACTTCTTCACACCCACCGCTCCAAATACCGCAGATTCACCGCCGCCGCATCGCTCGCCTGCGAGAATTTAATCTCTATCGTGTTCGCCCCCGGCAGCAGCCGCAGCCACCCCGCGCTCGCGCTGAACTGCGTCCCGTATACCCCCACATCGTTCAGCCGCACATCCCGCCGCCGGCTATCAATCACCAGATTGCTGCCCGCGCTCACCGTCCCCGCGTACCGCACCTCGTCCTCAACCGCCCCGTCCCGCACCCGTCGGATAATCACATCACCCGCACTCTGCCCCACATCCGGCCTCACGGTGGCCTGCAAATACGTGTACGCATTTCCGACATTCGTCAGCGTCGTCGTCGTGCTAACCCCACTCGCGCTCACCGGAGCGCCCCCGCCCCACTTCGCCCCGCCGCCCCATGTCGCCCCACCGCCCCACACCACGCTATTCCCCGATCCATACCAGAACGGATCGCTCGCCTGCCAGACGATCTTCATCCGCATCCGCCTGTCGGGCACAGCCTGCGCCGCATCCGCATGATTGATCGAATTCACCCGCACCCACGCCCACCGTTCGCTCTGGTTCGCGCTCGTCGGCTGCATATACAACCGCCCCACGCCCACATCTGCCATCCGCCGGAACGCATCCACATCCGTTGTTGCCGTCTCATACGCATGATGCAACCAGAACTCCGCCCGCACCGTCCCGATTTCGTTCAGCCCGCGCCCATCCCCCAGCACATCAAAACCGCCATCCGCACCCGGCATCCGCACCGTTTGCGTCACCAGATCGGCGAAATTGTCACTCGCATTAATCTGCGTATTCGGGAACGTGTACGTATACGTCCCCCGCACAAACCGCGTTAGCCTCATACCCCACCTCGCGCCGCCAGCAGGCTGCCAATGCGCCGCTCGAATGCATCTGCCGCCGCCCGTCCGCCCGCCGCATCATTCGCGTAAATCGTTAGCCCGCTGATGGATACCCCGCCCATCGCACCGTTCGGCACAATTGCCCCACTCTGCCCCGGTACGAATAGCTCCGGCCCCCGCTCCCCCACCACATACGGCTGCCCCCCGTTCACCGGCCCGCCATCCGCCCGCAGCTGCGAAAACGCAATACGCGCCATGAAATCATTCCCGCCCGCCGCTGCTAATGTCCGCTGCCATAGTTGATCGTTGCTCAATCCAGATGTTGCCTCCCGCGCCGTTTGCTTGCTGGCCTCAAAATTCTGGATCGCGGCGATGCCATCAATCAACCCTTTGATGAACGTAGCCACCGGTTGCAACAATCGCACAATCCCATCGGCCAACGCCTGTACATACGGCTGGATCGCAGTCCACACGTTTTGAATCGTCGTCACAAAATCACCAATTGTCTGAACTACGGTGCCAATAAAATCGTTGACCGCCGGTAGCCCGCTGGTGACAAACCAATCGTACACATCCTCCAGCACCGGACTGATGAAATCCCACACGCCACCGATGAAATCGAACAATCCCTGCACCGCCGGTAACACCGTGTTTTCAATAAATCGCTGTATCTCCGGCAGCGCCGTTGTCACAAACCAGTCATACACCGCCGCCAACGCCGGGCTGATCGTATCCCACACCCCCCCGATCCAGTTGAACAACCCCTGCACCGCTGGTAACACCGTGTTCGTTACATAATTGCCAATGGCCGGCAACGCATCATTTACGAACCAGTTGTACACCGCCTCCAGTGCAGGTCTGACCATCTCCCACACGCCCCCTAAAAATGCCCAGAATTTGCCGAGCAGCGGCATTACCTGTGTGTCTATAAAATCGCGTATCCCCCCGAAATTGGTCATGTATGCCGCGCCTAGTGCCACCACCGCTGCAATCACAATCCCGATGGGCGACGCGATCATTCCAATGGCCGTCCCCAACGCCGCAACCAGCGGCCCTACCAGCACCAGCGCCCCCGCCAGCATCACCAGCGTTTGTGTAACCTCCGGGTTTTGAGTCATCCACTCGGTCACGCGGTCAATCACGGGCATCAATTGGCTAATCAGATTGTTCAGCGTAGGCAGTAGTGCCGTGCCGATGGTGATCCCAACGCCATTAATGCCCGCATTCAATAAATCCCACTGTGCTGTAAAACTCTGATTCTGTATTTCCCGTGCCGCCGCTGTTGCTCCATCCAGCCCGTTGCTGAATGCCGCCAGCGCATCCACCGCGTTATCGCTGCCGAACGCCGTCACGCCGCGCAACGCCTCTACACTGCCCACTGCCCCCGCCATGTTGCTCTGAAACGTCGGCGATTGTGTGCTCAGTTTTTTGAATACGCCGACCAGTCCCAGATTGGCAATGGCCGCGCTGCCGCTTTCCAACCCCAACTCGCCCATCGCCTTCTTCATTTTCTCGTTCGGGTTCAATAGCGCCGTCATCATCGCGCCCAGCTGCGTCGCGCTCTGGCTCGTGCTAGTGCCCTGCGTTGTCAAATACGCCATCATCCCGCCCAGATCATCGAACGAGATGCCCAACGAACTCGCCAAACCTGTTACCTGCGGCAGCGCGCTCGCAAACTCATCCATCGAGCCAGTGCCTTTGCCAACCGTCTGCGTCAGCACATCGCTGGCGAACCCCGCTTGATCCGCGCTGAATCCGTAACTATTCATGATCGAGATCAGCGCACTCGTCGTCCCCGCCAGATCAGCATTACCCGCCTCACTGGTGGCCACCGATGCGTTCAAAATCGCCATGTGCGAACTCGCGTCCGCCACACCGCCCGCGATGTCATACATCGCATCCGCCACCGCCTGCGGCCCCGAACGCGCTTTCCGCCCGACATTCAAAATCTCTTTGCTCATCGCTGCCGTTTCGCTGCCCGTCATCCCCATCACAGCAGCCACATTCGTCATGCTCTCGTCAAAATCCGCCGCCGCTTTGACGCTCACTCCCAGCCCTGCCGCAATCGGCGCGGTTGCCAGAGTCATGGTTTTGCCCACGCCCTGTAATTTGCTGCCCAGCCCCGCCAGCCCGCTGTCAGCCGACTTAAGTTTGTTATCCCAATCGCTGGCATCCAGCGTCAGCAGCCCATACAAACTCGCAACCTGTGTCGCCATTCACGCACCTCTGCATAATTTTTGCACTCCCCACTCACCTCATTTTCCCCTCTCCCTACGGAGAGGGGTCGGGGGTGAGGTTCTTCTCCTATTCCTTCCCCTCCCTATCGCTATAGGGCAGGGGTCGGGGGTGGGGATTTTTCAGGGGGTGGGGACTCTTTACCGCTTCCGCCGCGCCCCCCACGCCTCAACCTCGCGGTTCGCGTTGTAGATCGCCAGCACATCCTCCGTGTCCTGCACGCTCATCCCGTCCACCTCTGCCGGCGTGATGTGCAGCAGCAGCGCCAGTTGCGCCCGTTCGATCCTATCCTCGTCCCCATCGTCCCACGCCACGCTGCCCGGAGACTTCACCGCCATTACATACGCCCCGCCTAGTTTGGGCTGTTTCGGGCCTCTGCCATCGCCTCGATCAACGGCTGAAATTTCACATCCAGCAGCCAATCCAACGACTCCGCTTTCCGCCAATCCAGCTCCGCCGGTGCATCCTCCGCCAACCACTCACGCGGCACGCTCACCAGCACCTCGCACAGCAACACCTCGCGCCGTTCCTCAATTGCATCCAGCCGCCCCAACGCCTCCGCCTTCGCCACCGTCAACGTCCGCAGCTCATCCGCCGTCAGATCAGGCCGCGCCGGGTTCTCCAGCAGCACGCCGATCTGCACCAGTTCTCCACTCACCTGCCGCCACTCTTTCGACCACCGCCGCGTCACGCGCCGAAAATCGAACTGCGGCTTATTCGCCTTTTCCGCCATTCACGCCCCCATGTTGGGTAACTTATCCGCTTCATTCCCCTCTCTCTACGGGGAGGGGGTGAATGCACAGGGGAATTTATACTTGTGCGCCATAGGCGTTCCCCTGTGCATTCAGGGGTGAGGTTCTTCTCAGGAGCGAGGGTTAAAACACATGCCCACCCTGAATCGTCCCCACCGGTGCAGCCGCCTGCTCGAACGACAACTCGAACGACATGCGCCCCTTGTCAATCGTCTGGCTCGGCCCACTTACGCTCGTCAGCACCATGCTCCCCTCATATTTCGGCTTGCCCGTGCTGTTGCCCTCCGGCCCCCAGATCACCACGCCCACCGTCCCCGGCACCAGCGCCGCCCGGTATCCGCTGAACGTGCTGCTGTCATACACCACCACGAACGACATCGTAGAATCCGTCAGCTTCGCCGCCTTCATCACATGCGTCGCACCCGCGCCCGCCGTGATGTCCTCGGTCGCCACGCTGATCTCATGGCTGATCTCATCCGTCCAATAGCCGCTCACGTTCACGCCGTTGAACGACAAATACGCATTGTTTCCGTTAGCTGTAGCCACTGTTGGCCTCCATGACCACTAAAAACTGATACCCCTCGTGATAGATCGCCTGCGCCCTGTCCACTCGCTCCACCAGATGCACCGCCCGGTCAGCCGTCACCGTGCTAATCGTCCACCCGCTCGGCTGCACCATCCCCAGCCGCCGATCTTGTGCCCCCGTATCGTTCAGCACATCGGCGATCTGCTCAGCCCCCGCCGCCGCCGCCGCGAACGTATCCGCCACGCATTTCACCGTCACCGTGTACCCCGCGTCGGCACGATCCCCGCGCACATTGCGCTCACCACCCGCCGCCACGAACCATACCGCGTATGGCCTCACCACCCCCGCTGGCGCAGCATCCGCATAGCACCGTTCGCCCCACACGCCCGCCCCATCCAGCGTCCCGCGTAGCGCCTCATACAGCGCCCGTACACTCATAGCAGCCCCCGCCGCCGCGCCACATCTGCCGCCATCTCCCCGAACAACCGCCTGCCCCACTGGTCGAACACCGGCGCGATAAATGGCCGCGCTCCCATGTTCTCCGTCCCCTCTTCCAGATACAGCCCGTATTCAACCCCGTCCTGTATCCAGTATTCGCCCTCGCGTTGCTTCTGCACGTTCATCGAAGCCCGCAGCGCCCCCGTATCCACGTTTGGCGGATACCCATCCACACTCGCCACATGCACCACGCCCCCGCGCTCATAACTCCGCCCCGCTGGTGATGTGTTGAACGACAGCAATATATCCCCTAGCATCCCCGCGCCCGCGCTCCGCAATATCTCATCCACCAGCTCCGGATTCTGCGCGATCAGCAGCTTTAGCTTGCTGTCTATCCGCACGTTCTTACTCATGCACCCTCACAATCACCGCGCTGGCAAACACCGCATCCGTATGCCCATCCAGCACCGCCACGATCCGGTACACCGCCCCCCCCACCGTCACCCGCTGGTTCACACCTAGCGCCGTCCCGATAGGCACGACCATCCGCAGCCGTTCTATCATCGCCACTTGGCTGCCGATCTCCGTCGTGTCACTGCCACTCATGCGCGTTTCGGTGATAATCCGGCACGCCACGCCGCTCGCGCTCAACCGCCACGTATGCGCTGCCGTCCCATATTGATCTGTGGCGATCACCTCATCCTCGATCACACACACCTCACTCAAGAACCGCATCGCCACCTGCTGCACCCGCGCCAGCCCCCGAATCACCATTCCTCCGGCGCTCCCGTCTGCCCGCTATCGCTCCGGTACACCGCTTTCGCCACCCCGCGCACCGCCCCGATCCCGAATGCCCGCCGCTTCTCGCTCAACAACTCGCGCAGGCTGCTCACGCTCCGGCTGCTATCCACCCGCAGCCAATCCGCCTGAAAATCCCCGTCTGCGCTCAACCGTGCGATCAGGTTTTGCAGCAACATAATCACCGCCTGCTGCCATCCTCCCGCCTCGTCAATCGCAAACGTGATCTCCGCATCCGTGAATAGCGCAGCCGCTTCCACCGTGTCCCCCACATGGAATCGCGCCCGTGTTACATCCGTTGGCGTTCCCGGCGTATACGTAAACGTCATCGCTCACTCCTCGATCAACAGCGTCGCCACCACGCTGCCCGTGTCACTCTGGGCAACGCTCACCGTCACATACCCGCACACCGGCGCTTCGTCATACCCGCCCGTGATCGCGCTCCCCGTGTCCGTGTCGGTCTGCACACGCGGATAAAACCACGCATCCGTGTTCGCATTCGTCACCGTCAGCAGCGTCTGCGCCGGGCTGCCCGCCGTGATCGTCACATCGCACGTCCCCGCTTGCGCCGTGTAATCCAAATGTACCGCGTGCAGCGTCCCGTACACCGGCACGGTCGTCGTCCCGCTGCCCGTCGCGCTCCCCGCCGTCCCCGTCACCGCCACCGTCACCGTATGCTGTTCCATCGTCCCCCCGTTCAAAAAAGCCGCCCGACTAACCAGCCGGACGGCTCTTTCTCGCTGCTACGCAAACGTCACGTTGACGTTTACCCCGCTGGCGTACCATTTTCCGTTGTACGCCACCACGCTGAAGCGGTCGCCTACCGCGCCGCCGAACGTCCCCACATCTGCCCCACTCCCCGCGCCGTTCAGTCCGCTGGCGATGGTCACAGTATGCGCGTTCGCAGTTAGCGCGATCACCGTTAGCTCGTTCCCGTCGTCTGTGGATGCTGTCGGGGCGGCCAGCGTCATCGCCGCCACTCCCGCTTTCGTCAGCACCACATACCCGCTTTTGATCGAGATCGCCCCGTTCGCGGCTGCCGGCAGCACCGTGCGCTGCACGCCTCCGGTCAGGTTGCCCACCACATCCCCGGTCACGTTCCCCACCACATCCGCCGTCACCCCGTTAGGAAAAGCCGTGCTGCCCATCGTCCCCCCTAGCTCGGATTATGGCCGTACACCCAGCGCCAGTCATCGCAACCGAACGAGTAATGCAGCTTCAGTTCATAGACGACTTCGGTGGTCGTCTCATGAGTCATCATCACCTGCACCGCCTCGCGGTTGTACCAGTTCACCACTTCCGAGCGCCATGTGTCGTCAATCATGAACCACGCATTGGTATCGCTCAGCCGCTGCCACGAAATCACGCTGAATCGCCCCGCCTGCGGGTTGATCGCGTTGTTCGCGCTGGCGGGGTCGAGAGCACTGTTGGCAATCTCCAGCGCAGTGTCTTCCAGTTCCGGCGGCACCAACAACACATTCGGCATCAGACCGATTTCGTTGCCCTTGTCGTCCGCAAAACGCATCATCGCAATGCGGGTCGCGCTCACGCCCGCCTTGCTCAGCGCGGTTGTCCCCTTGTTCGAGTACGTCCCCGCGCTCTTGTTCGGCGATTTCGGATGGTCAGTCGCGCACAGCGCCTTGCCATCGCTCCATGTCGCACCGGTAAACGCCGCGTTGAACAACCCCGCCGCGTCAATCTCCATTTTCTGCTCGGCGCTAATGCCCGCACGCCGCACAATGTCCCCGATGCGCCCGTACTGATCGTTCAGCAGCAGCCGCTTCTCGATAACCAACTCCACCGGGTACTCAACGTGAGTGTACGACTGGGTGTACAGCTGATCGAGATCGAGGCGACCCTTTTTGCCGCCCTTCTTGTACTGGTTCCACGCATCCGGCGACATGCCGCCCATGCCCGAACCCTTTTCCTCGGCGATCGTGCTGCCGCGCACGCTGAACAAGCGCCCGCGCAGACTCGGCACACGGCTTTGTCCCACCTCGAAATGGTGGTAAATGATCGGTGTCAACAGACTATCAAATTGTTCTTGGCGAAGCATCGTATATCCTCCCTATCGCCTAGTTCGTCCAATGCTCGCCGTGATTAATCATCACCAGCGTCCATTCGTCAGCGGTACTATCGGCCACCACCTGCACATCTGCATTGCTGCTGGTGGTCACGCTCATCGCCCCCGCGCTGCCGGTGATGTCCAGCGTCGCGCCAATCGCCCGTGCGCTCGCGTCGTACACCGCGTACACCGCATCCGCATCGGTAATCACCTCGACCTGCGTCGTGCTGGCGGTGCCGCTCGTGGTGTTCAGCACCACGCCCACCAGCGCCCCATCGTTGGTCGCCGCCAGATCAATCTCGCCGCTTTCCAGATTCACCAGATCGCCCTTGTACAGGGTCTCAGTGTCTTTGAAGGTCAGTTTCTGAATCGTCGGCTGCCCGCCGCTCAGGCGGTACATAAACCGGAATCCGGCTGTCACATCAACTACTGCCATTGTCGTTCTCTCCAATCACGTTGTTGTAGGCTACCCGTCCGCCGAAGCCTCCGGGCAGCGTTTGCGATTGGCATCTCGCCATCCGTCTACCTAGCCCTCGCGGGCCGCTTTGGCCTTCGCGCTGATATACTGCTCATCCGTCATGCCGAATCGGCGTGCCGCTGCGCGTTCATCCTCGCTCAGGCTGACAGTTTTCCGACCTGCCGCACCCGCCCCCGCATCCAGATCGGGCGCGATCTTGGCCGTTAGTCGCTGCCAGTTTGCATCCAACCACGTCGCCAGCTTTTCCGGTGCATAGTCCCCCGGAACCAGCGCGCGCAAGTCCTCCCGAACCTGCCCGATGCGCGCTTCGTTGCTGGCGCGAATGATGCCCTCCAGTGTTTTCGCCCTGTCCTCGAACGGCTTCAGGCTCTCCACCTCTGCCGCCCGCTGCCGGGCCAGTTCCTCATAATTGCCCTGCTCGGCCAGCCGCTTCTGTTGCGCCTCGCCCAGCCCTTTGATCGTCGTTTCCAACTCGTTCAGCCGATGCCGCCGCGACGCGCTCTCTTTGTTCACATCGCTCAGCCGCGCCTCCAGGTCAGCAAACCGCTTCTGCGCCCACTCCGGCAGCCCGCTTAAATCATTCTGCGTGCCACCCTCAGCCGCTGGCATCCCGCCCGCAGCCTGCGTATCATCCGTCATTAGCTCACGCCCCCCTGCTCCATCCACCTATTCTCACTCTACCACCCTGTCAAGTGTCACCCCTCAGTTCCCCATCCCCATTGCGATGGGGATGGGGCTAGGGGGTGGGGACTTCACCCCTCCATCACCTCGCGCAGCGTCTTTTCGCGTGCCATATCCCCGTACACCGGGTCGCTATATGTCCCCACGAAATCCCGCAGCGTCGCCCGCCCACTCTGTAACATCTCCAGCGCGCCCGGCCCCGCCATCGCCAACTGGTTCTCTTCTGGCAGCGCCGCGAACCACGCCTCTCCCCCCTGCACCTGCCGATCCACCCCGCGCAGCACCGGCACACCGATGCACCGCCCGTTATGATGGTCAATCACCGCCGCACCAATCGGCAACCGCGTCCCGTGCAGCGCCACACACGCCAAACACGTCCGCGCGTCCAAACTCGCCACCCGCACCTGATACCCCAGAATGTCCGCGTTCGCATTCTGGTACACCTGCGATCCGCGCCTGTAGCTGTGGATATACAATGTCCGCATCATCGTGTTCGCCTGTGCTGCCGGCAGCCCCTCCGTCGCGTTCGTCACCGCCGCTGCCACCCGCCTCGGCCCCCACCCCTCCACCAGCCCGCGTATCGCCTGATTCTGCACCACATCCAGCACCGCGCCGCTATACCGCTGCACCTCGCTCGCCCACGCATCCCCCTGCACATAATCCACCAGCGCCGCCACAGCATCCGGGTTCGGCTTATTCCACGCCGCCCCGATCTGCGCCAGCATCCGGCCATCTGTGCCCTGTAGCGCCAGCGTTTGCGTCAATCGCCCTGCCGCCTCCGCCCCCTTTGCCTGCACCTCCCCCCCCGCATCATTCACCGCCTGCGCGTTCCGCCGCATCACGGGTTCTAGGTCAGCCACCAACGCCCGCAGCACCGGGTTATCAGGCCGCAGGCGTTCGCCCGCCGCCTCCAACCGTGCCGCCTCCGCATCCAGTTCGGCCAACCGTTGCGCCACGATTCCACTCGTGCTGCGCCCCGCCACCGCCCCCAGAACCGCCCGCGTCGCCCGCGCATAGTTCCGGTCTAGCAAATCGCTCACGATCTCATTCAGCGAACGCGCCACACTGCTCATCACATCCTCTTTCTCTTCTCCCCTCTCCCTACGGAGAGGGGTCGGGGGTGAGGTTCTTCTCCTATTCCCCTCCCTATCGCAATGGGGAGGGGTTAGGGGTGGGGACTATTCTCAGGGGGTGGGGATCATTACACCGCCGCCGTGCCGCGCACCAGCTTCACAATCAGCGTGCTCGTGCTGATCGCCACGCCCAGCACCACCGGATACCACCCCGTCGTCACATCGCCCACCGGCGCAATCCCGCCCGCCGTCGCGCTCAGCACATACACGCCCTTCGCCACCGTGCCGCCAACGGTGAAATCGTCATCTTCCACCACCAATCGCACCGGCTGCCCGCTGCTCGCCCCGTTCACAGCGATGCCCACCGCGTTCGCCGTCGCAGCACTCGCGTTCGCATCCGCCAGCTTCACGCGCCCATCGGTCGCATCCACATAGCACACCTGTCCCGCCGTCACCGTCGCGCCCGCAATCCCGTCCCGATACACCGCATTCGCCCCCGGCACCACATCCGCCGCCGTCACCGTTACATCAGCCATCACGCACCCCCCATATTGAACTCACTAAACCCCGGTAGATTCCCCGCCAGCGCCGCCAACTGATTTTGTTGTTGCGCTGCCTTCTCAGCCATCAACGCCGCGATTTTGTCCGGGTCATACCCGTATGCCGCCGCGATCAGCCGCAAAAACTCATGCTCGCCCACGCTCTCCCGCACCTTCAACGCATTGTCAATAATCTCCGTCCGGTTGCGGATTTCCGCCTGCCGCCATCGGCACATCCACCGCGCCGCCGCCGGAGGCAGCACGCTCCCGAACACCCCCGCCAACCGGTGCGCGAACGCCATCACGTCCTCCCACACATTCCCGTTTCGCACGCTGAACACCTGCACTTTCTCCAGCAGGCCGTTCTCACGCTCTTTCAGCGCCTCGCCACTTTGGCTATCCCCGCCCATCATGCTCGGCAGCGGTGTCCGGCTGATCGTCCCGATCTGGTTAATCAGCCAATCGGCCTGCGCGATAAAAGGTACAATCTGCCCCTGCTCCATCACGCCCGCATCCGCCACCTGATCGTTCGTCAACCCGTCCGGCGCGATCACCACCCACATCCCCGGCGACAAGTTCGCTGGCGGGTCAAACCCCCGCGCCACCCGCACCTGAAACGCCGTCAACTCGCTCGTCAGCACCATGCTCACCAGCGTTCGATTCAGCGCATCCTGTAGCGGCACTACGTTCGCAATCTCCGAGCGCCCATAAAACCGCCCCGTCCGCCGCTTGTTCCGCAGATGAAACACCGGAACGCCCAGTGCCCCGCCCGCGTTATCCACCCACTCCGCCGCCTCTAGTTGGATGAACTCCCCGCCCACTCCCACCGTTGCCCCATCCCGATAGAGCAGCTTTTCCACCCGGTCAGGCAGATACACATTCACCCGCTTATCATCGCCCTCGTCCCACACTTTCACCGCCCCCACCATCTGCTGCGCCATCCGGTCATACACCGGAATCACGCCCACCCGCCCGTCCCACGCGCTCTCATGCGTCAGCCGCACCTGCTGCGCCTCATTGTCCCAACTCACCATCACGAACGCATCCCCATCACACACCGCGTCCGCATGCACATCCATTTGCAGCCCGTCGAACCGATTCGCCGCCATCACCCCCGCCGCCCACTGGCTCGCCGCATCGTTATCCGTCACGATGCTCTCGACCACCAGCCGATCAGCCATTCGGTCAACCACCATCTCGCAATAGTTGTCATTGAACTGGTCAGTCACCGTCCCGCTGATACGCAGCATGTCCCGCATCGCGCTCGTCAGTTTCGCCCGATGCTCCCCCGCGTTGTACTGCCGCCACAGCGCCACGCCCTGCCCCCACACCGTCACGCCGTCCTGCCAGTCCACCGCCACCACATCGCCCAACATCCGCTGCAAATCGTTAAGCATATCTCCGCCCTACCGCCTTAATCGGCTTCTTCGGTTCCTCGTTTATCATTTCCCACGCCCCGCTGCTTGCATCCACCTGATCGTCATGTTCGCCAAAGGGGAATGCCGTCAATTCCTCGATATACGCATCCGCCCACGCCCGATCCGCCAGATGCACCAGCCCCAGCGCCGCCCGCGCCGCAAATGGCAGCACTCTTGTCACCTTATCTACATGCGCCGTATATCCGCGTATCACATGCCGCGCCAGCCGCCGATCTTTCGCCAGCGCCTGTATCGCCCGCGTCATATACCCCGCCTGCTCGAATCCCTGCACCACCTCCGCCCCATCCGCCAGCATCACATCCGCAATGAACCTCGGCAGATCGTGTAACTCCACCCGCCCCCGCGCCACATCGCTGATCGTATGCTCCCCGTTCGCGTGTGCATCCATCCTCAGCCCCACCGTATAGTCCGCCCCGGTTCGGCTGCTCATTGCCAAATCCCAGTACCGCACCGCCCTCACCACCTGCGGTACAACTCGCACCCTCGGCTCAAACCACGCCCGTTTGATAATCCCGCCCTCCGCAGGTCGAGGCTCTTGCATATATAGCGCCGCAAACGAGTATTCCCCCTGCGTTCGCGCTATATCCCTCAGCGCCCCCGCGTCATATCGCTCCGGCCATAGCACCGCTCCCACCTCTCGCCCCAGCGCATCCCCCCCCACCGCCAGCGCGGGCAGCACCAGCGTCTCCCACTTATCCCCCTCGCGCTTCAGCAGCCGCCCGGTCAGATCGTCCTGATGCCACCGCGTCGCCATCACGATCACCGCCCCGCCCGGCTCCAGCCGCGTATACAAATCGTCCGTATACGAATCCCAAATTTTATCCCTATACGTTTGCGATTCGGCCTGCTCACGGTTTTTTACCGGGTCATCCAGCACCAGCAGATGCGCCCCTTTGCCCGTCGCGCCGCCACCCATCCCCAGCGCGTCCGCCCCGCCTTCCTCGTTCGTATCCGCGATATTCCACTCCATCACGCTCTGGCTGTCCCCCGCCAGCGTCGTTCCCGGAAAGATCGCCCCATACGCCCTCGACCTCAACAAATTTCGCGCCGTCCGGCTGTTTTTGTTCGCTAACCCCTGCCCGTAGCTCACCAGCATCACGCGGTGTCCCGGATTGCGCCCCAAATGCCATATTGGATACAATCGGCTCACCGTCAATGTTTTCCCGTGTCTCGGTGGCATCGCAATAATCAATCGCCCGATGCCTCCGCCCCCCGCGTTTCCACATACCGCGTCACCTGCATAAGCTGCTCATCCAGCAACCGCAAATGCGCCGCATCCTCATACCCCCGGTACACCGCCGCCTTAAACGCGCTCAGGCTGATGTCCTGCCGCCCCGTGCGGCTCAGCGTCACCCCGGCTGCCGCTAGGCTGTTACGCGCCAGTGCCTGCGCCAACGCCCAATTCATTAATCATCGCCTCGAATACTGCCCCCAGATCAACCCCCCGCGCCCGCGCCGCCTCTGCCAACTGCCGCTGTAACCCCGCGTCCACATCCAGAATCAGCCGCGTCGTCCGTCCCCAGTTCTGCGGATCGCTCCGCTCCAGAAACCACGCATCGGCCTGCCAATTTCCCGCCTCGCCCGCCGCCTGTATCCGCTGGATTCGCGCCCGCCGTGCATCGGCCCGCGCCTTTTCTACCGCCGCCGCAAATTCCGCATCGCTCCGCTTCCAACGCGCCAGCGTATCATCGCTAATCCCCGCCACCGCACACGCATCCGCCACCGTATTCCCCTCCCGCAGCGCTCGTAACACTGTCGGGATGATCGTCTTATCCACCTCATGCAGCAGCTTATTCGTTCGTTTTTTCGCCGTCCCGGCTACCGTCTTTTTCTGTGCCATAGCTCTCGCTGTCCATTTCCTCACCTATCCCCACTGTATCACCCTGTCAACCACCCCGCCTCTCCCCCCCTCTCCATGTAATGGGGAGGGGGCAGGGGGTGGGGTTCTTCTCGCATCATGCTCCGCACAAGCCACCCGCCACGCCGCGATAATATCCGCCATCCCGATCCCCCCTATTCCCCTCTCCATGTAATGGGGAGGGGTTAGGGGTGGGGTTC
>Ga0172373_10004231_pt1 | contig 20364 bp, 28 predicted proteins | sample Lak10m_2_FD_114546 | JGI IMG/M metagenome (GOLD analysis project Ga0172373, IMG submission 114546) | Freshwater microbial communities from Kabuno Bay, South-Kivu, Congo - kab_092012_10m | ecosystem: Environmental > Aquatic > Freshwater > Lake | place: Democratic Republic of the Congo...
ATCCTGCGCGCCCTACACACCCTAACGGGCAGCGGGCGTTATCTATTCCACGGCGCACGGGATATAAGCAGGCCGATGAGTGATGCCGCAATTAATGCAGCCCTTCGCCGCCTTGGATATGACACTAAAACAGAGATTACAGGGCACGGCTTCAGGGCGATGGCGCGCACCCTCTTACATGAAGAATTTAACGTTAAGCCTGAAGTAATAGAGCACCAACTAGCGCACCGCGTACCGGATACCTTAGGCGCGGCATATAACCGGACTAGATTTATTAAAGAGCGCAGAAAAATGATGCAATTATGGGCGGACGCTTTGGACAAAATGAAAGCAGGTGCAGAAGTCATAAAATTACCTAATCGGCGCGCCTGATTTTTTACACTTCACACCCTCTTCGAAGTTTTGCCATTTACCCCCCCTCTATCCGTCCCGCCGTCCCAGCCCAATAACGGCGGGGCTTACAGCGGGACGGGTCTAATTTTGCATCCGTACCACTCGATTTTATCCGTCCCGCGTCCCACTTTTAGGCGGTATTCCCCGTACTGCATTAAACGTAATCGGCTTACTTTGGACTGGTTTGATATATACTTGCGCAAATACTTGAACAAGTGAGGCAATCTAATGAAAGTTGTAACCTATTCCCACGCACGAAACGCGCTTAAATCTGTTTTAGATGGCGTGATGCAGGATGCCGATGTAACCATCATTAGCCGCCGCGATGCTGAAGGCGACGCGGTTGTTATGTCGCTAGAGAGTTATAACAGCATCATGGAAACGCTACACCTAACCAGCAACCCCGCGAACGCCGCACACCTTGCCCGCTCCATAGCGGAACTGCGCGCAGGCCGTGCAACCCCGCAAAAGCTAACGGCGGACTGATGGCGCGCTTGCTGACTTTCACACCCGCCGCATGTGGTGATTATCTCTACTGGCAAGGGCAGGACAAAAAGACCTTGCGCCGTATCAATACCCTAATCACCGAAGCCATGCGCACCCCCTTTGCAGGAACAGGCAAGCCCGAACCCTTGCGCGGCGATTTGTCGGGGTATTGGTCTAGGCGCATAGACGAAGCTAATAGGCTGGTTTATCAGGCAAGCGATACCGAATTAACCGTTATCGCGTGTCGCTATCACTACGAAGCTTAAAGACTTCAGCCGCCCCGAGACTAACGGGCGAAAGCTGAAAGGCTAAAAGCGAAGGCATGGCGTACACAATCAAAAAACCCAAAGCGATAGAGCGCAGGAACAGGAGGGGCGGCATACGCTCAGGCCTTGCGCGTTCTACAAAATCCCGAGATGAAAAGATTATTTCGGCTTTTGCGTTTTTGACATTTTCCAAACTCACAACGCAAGCCATAAAAAAGGAGGCGCAAAAAGGCGCACAAGCCTTTTACAACCTGAAATCACGTCATGCGCCAAACTTAGGCATGAAGAACGGGTACACCCCGCCGCAAGCGGTTCGCATCCTTGCTGAGGCGGCTAGATTGTCAGTGAGCCAGATAAATAAAATTACGAAAATAGCGCGCGTGAACCAAAAAAAAGATAATGACTATTTTTCATTTGTTTACAGAGAGATGAAAGCAAGATGCAATAGGGCGGAATCTATTCCGCCTTAACTGGAAGCCTTAAACCCTTTTTAATCCTCCTAACGCCGCTACAGCCCGTAGCGGACTTTCTAGGAAAGGTTAAATATGGCAACCGCAAACACCGCGCCCGTAATCCTACGGCGTAAGCAAGTCGAAGAACGCACGGGGCTATCACGCTCCACGCTTTACGCGAAAATCCGTAGCAACCCCAAACGCCCAAGCGATTTTGATGCGACATTCCCCCGCCCTGTCACTTTAGGCGCGCGTAGTGTTGGCTGGATTGAGTCCGAGGTTAGCGCATGGCTGCAAGCGCAGGCCGAAAAGCGGGGGGCGGTGTGATGATTCAGGTTTACGCAGTCTGTGGATACCTCGTAAGAGGCGCAATGATGCTTTGCAATTACGGCGCGCGGCGGGTACTATCCGCGCAGGTGCTTCAAAACACCCCCACAAAGCGGCTGTCACTCCGTATTAGTGATTTTTTTACGTCCTTTGGTTTTGCTCCTTTGGGCGGGATGGCGCGGCGATACAACACCCGAAAGGGGAAAGCCGCGCGCCTTCTTTGTGAGGTTTTGAACATCCTGCCCGCCCGCTTCAAAACGGGTAAATCTCACAAAGGAGTAAAACCATGAAACACGCCCCACAATCCCCCGCTAACCACCGCCACCGCCGATGTTCTTGCGGCGGCTGGGTTATGCAAAGCAAGGGGGCTGAATGACTAACCACCTCCTAGCCCTGATAGGAGGGCCCGCGTTCAGTGCTTTGTGCGCGGAGTTTGGCGGGCAAACTATCACCGTTCCCACAACTAAGAGCGCGCGCCTCTTCGCTAGGCTGGTTGCTGCAATTGGAGAAGATGCGGCTTGTAAGTTCCAGCATCACTACAAAGGCGACCGCCTCTATATCAGGAAACACACCCCCAAAGCCTTGAAAGCATCAAAAACAGCGCGGCGCGATGCTTTACGCAAGATGCGCCGCGACGGTCTGACATTGTCACAAATACAAGCGATTTACCGAGAGCCCGAAAGAAGCCTTTCCGACCGTCAAATTAGAGCCGCTCTAAAAGGAGAATGACGATGAGACACGATTACACCGCAAACAGACACGCCCGCGCGCACCTCGCGGCGGAGGGATTCAACTTTAACCGCGCAGCATTGCCCGCGCCTGCTTTGTATTACGCCGCACACGGGCTAAAGCTCAAAGGACATGGGGCGTGGCGTGATGCCGTTTGCCCTTTTCACGAGGACACTAAGCCAAGCCTTAGAGTGAGACTTGAAACAGGCGCATTCAGGTGCATGGTATGCGGCGCGCATGGGGGCGATGTTTTAGCCTTTCATATGCAGCGCACGGGGTTAGGCTTCAAAGCGGCTGCGCAGGCGTTGGGCGCATGGAAAGGGGGCGCGCTATGACACACCCCACGCCAGAACAAGTAAAGAGCTACGCCGCGAACTATGCGAACACCAGCGGACTTAACGCAACCGCTAAAGCCTTGCATGTGTACCGCGATATTGCGGGCTGTGTGTTGTACTACCGCGCACGGGTGAAGGGCGTAGATACCTCGGGGGGGATAGATAAATGGGTGCGCCCCTTTTATTGGAGCGGCGAAAGTTTCCACAAAGGCGAACCCCCAGCACCGCCCGAAGGCAAGCCGTTATATGGCCTAGACAGACTCGCAGCCGCACCCGATGCGCTGGTGATAGTGACCGAGGGGGAAAGCTGCGCGGACGCATTAAACGCACTCAAGGCGGCGGGGTGTGTTGCGATAACATCGGGCGGCGCATCCAGTGCGCAGGCGGCAAACTGGCAACCCTTAACAGGGCGGCGCGTGATGGTATGGCCTGACAATGACACAGCGGGGGCGAACTATGCGGCGGACGTGGCAGAACACCTAAACGGCATTGCGGCGGGTGTGATGGTGCTGGATATTGCCCCGCTTAACTTGCCTGCCAAGGGTGATGCGGTGGACTGGATACAGGCGGGCGGCGATGAAGCGGCCTTGCTGGTGATGATGGCGGCGTTTACCGATGCCGCACCCGCTGGCATAGAGACACGCACCGAGACAGTAGAACACACCCCAGAACCAAAAACAGAGGCAGGGACAGAGGCAGAAGCCGAGATACTGGAGCGACTAGCAAGCCTTGCCCCGCTTGAATACGACAGGCAGCGCGGCAAATATGCGGAACTTCTAGGCGTTCGCGCAACCGCACTAGATGCGCAAATTAAGGCCATGCGTAAGGCTGCGCACGGTGACGAAGGGATAACGTTAGAGTCAATCGAGCCATGGAGCGAACCGATAGACCCCGCCGCGCTATTGTCTGAAGTCGCTAAAACAATTCGCCGCTTCGTAATATGTCAGCCTGAAACAGCGGACGGCGCGGCGTTATGGGTTGCCATGACGTGGCTAATAGACACGGTGCAAGTTGCCCCCCTAGCCGTTATAACCGCGCCAGAAAAGCGGTGCGGTAAGTCTCAATTACTCTTTCTGTTAGGGCGTTTATCGTGCCGCCCGCTTACAGCTTCAAATATCAGCCCAGCCGCATTGTTTCGCGTGATAGACGCATGGAAGCCGACTCTATTAATAGACGAAGCCGATGCCTTCATGAGAGAAAATGAGGAGCTGCGCGGCTTGCTCAATTGCGGACATACCCGAGATAGTGCCTATACGGTGCGCATTGTTGGCGAAGCGATGACACCCACGCGGTTCAACGTATGGGGCGCGAAAGCGATTGCAGGGATTGGACACCTTGCAGATACCCTGATGGATAGGGCTGTAGCGTTAGAGCTACGCCGCAAGATGCCGCACGAAGTCACGGACAAGATACGCCACGCCGAGCCTGATTTATTCGAGACACTGGCCGCGAAGTTTGCCCGCTTTGCGCAGGACTACGCCGAGGCGGTAAGGCAGGCGCGCCCTGAATTGCCCCCCAGCCTAAACGACAGGGCGCAAGATAACTGGGAAGCCTTACTAGCCATTGCAGATATAGCGGGCGATGGCTGGCCTATTCGCGCACGCCGTGCCGCTCTAAAGCTATCGGGTGCGGATAGTTTGGGCGAATCGGTAGGGGGTGAGTTGCTGGCAGATATTCGGGACATTTTCGAGAGTAAGCACCTCTCTAGAATCGGCACGGCGGAACTGATAACGGCCTTGTGCGACGATGATGAAAAAGGCTGGGCAACGTATAACAGGGGCAAGCCCCTAACGCCGCGTCAACTTGCGAAGCGTCTAAACGGCTACGGGCTACAGTCTAAGAATATCCGCACCTATGCAGGGCAATCAAAAGGCTACGAGTTTGAACAATTCGCGGAAACTTTCGCGCGCTACTTAACCGCCCAAACTTGGGACGTGGGACGGATAAAACAGGACGGGACGGCACTGCTTTCCGAGTCCGTCCCGCTGCAAGCCCCGTATTCATTGGGCTGGGACGCTGGGACGGATACACCCCCCCTAAATGGCAAAACTGCAAAAGGTGATGAGGTGGAACTATGAAAGCTATTTTGAGGAAGTCAGAACAGACTAAAAAAATAGACTTTGACACCCTAAGCGAGGCGGCGGCATGTTGCGAACTTGCGCAACGTTTAGGAGTGTTTTTAGTAGTAACACCAGACGGCAAACTATCGGCAAAGGGGAACGCGGACATAATCAGACGCTACCTATCAGACATTTCAGCCGAATATCGGGGGCGCATTGTTGCGCATAAGCTAGGACTGCCCGCCCCTAGCGAAGCCGCGCCCGAAGTCACTAGGACGATGATAGCCGCGCTAGATGCTGATATATCCGACTACTGCACCGCGTACCACTTCACCAGCGAAGAGCGGCAACGCGTACAAGATGCGCGGCGGCGTATGCCCCCCGCCTTACTGGTGCAGAATATATGCGCTTTCCGCGCGTGGATATTTGAAGCCAAGGGGCGCGCGCTATGACTGATAGACGATATAGATTTGTAGATGAGTATCTACTAGACCTAAACGCCACGCAGGCCGCTATAAGGGCGGGATATAGCCCTAAAACGGCGGACGTACAGGGCGCGCGCCTGCTGGCAAATGTTAAGGTTAAATCATCTATAGCGGCACGCATGGCAGAACGTGCGAAGCGGCTAGAGATAACGCAGGATTCAGTTATGAGAGATATAGAAGCAATCAAGCGCGACGCAATGCAGCAGAACGAGCGCGGCATAATGTCTAACCATAGCGCAGCTCTTAAAGCCGCCGAACTACAAGGAAAGCATCTAGGCATGTTTATAGAACGCCTAGAAGTTTCAGACGCACCGACATTCACGGGCTTTAGGGTTATTTGCGAAGAGGGCGAAGCGCAGGCCGTGGGGTATCAAAACATTTTGGGGGCATAAATGGGGGCATAAATTCAAAACGTAAATATAATAATCAATTAAAACAGATATATAGATAGACTATTCGAGTGCTGTCGAGACACCAAACTTATTCCTCTGTACCAACGCCGCAAACGGCACGACACATCCTCGCCGCCATGCCTTAACTCTTAAATCGCCTTAATTACTTGAACTTTTTACTGCGATACCCGTCTTATCGCCACCTTTACTCACAACATGCTTATCCAGCAAGAGAGTATCGGCAAACGTTCCATTACTTTAGAGGTGCAAAATGAAGAGAGCTTATTCAGCAATTACAGAGACCATCACCAGATTTGTACGTTGGATTATCGCAGGTGTGATTTCTTTAATCATGACGATTCCAACCTTAGCTTCCTTCAGCACATCGATGTAGTCATACATAAAAAAGTTCGGCCTACCAGAGTGACAGGCCGAACTTTTTTATTTCACTAGTCCACTAATCGCCTTGCTTGGCAATCAGAATAGAGTACACATAAGTCTGTAAAGCGATGCGCGTACGATTGGTGGTGCTCACGAATTCCACACCATAGGTCACCGCATTATCCGCGTTCGCCTCTCCCACATTGCGGATGATGGCGGAGATAACATAAGCCTGCTCGTCGCCTTCTATCGCCAGATTGACATTGATCTGTATTGGCTCACCCCGTTGCCCAAGCCTTACATTGCTGATGAGGCTGGCACCAGAAGTACTCAAGTCATTGATCGCAGCAGGCATCTTAAGTCCACTCACTGCCGCAACAATAAAGCAGGGCTGCTTAGTCTTAATACGGATCGCACCGCGCATCTGCAAGGTACTGACCTGCTCGGGAAATGACAGATGCAAATGCGAATAAGGCAGGCTGGCAACCGCCAAGACGGTCGCGTTATATTCATAAGTTTTGGCACCGGCAAAACCGCGCACAAAGAATTGGTCGCCAACACTAACCGAGACTAACTCTCCCCCTACCTTGGGTTGTGTGACAGTAATAGAACGCTTGTTCAAATAGCCAATCAACTTGGCAAAATAACGCTGCCCTTGCCCACCCAAATCTTGCAGTTGCAGCGCATCACCGATATTCGCGGCCATGGACAAAAAGTCTTCTGAGGTGTCGAACTTACCGGTCTGCAAATTGTTACTCATACATTTCTCCCTACTTGATTAGCATCGGACAGGCACACGTTTGGTCAAGCCACATAGCAACTCATAACTGATGGTTCCAGCAGCGTGCGCGACCTGTTCGACCGGCAAACCATCCCCCCACAACACCACAGTACTCCCGACCCGAGCATCTGGCACATTACTCAAATCAACACACAACATATCCATGGAGACGCGCCCCACGGTGACCGTGCGCTGTCCTTCCACCACGACAGGCGTACCGTTAGGCGCATGACGAGGATAACCATCCGCGTAGCCGCACGCCACGACACCGATGCGCATATTGCGGTCGGCACGATACAAAGCGCCATACCCCACCTCATCACCCGCTTCGAGTTGCTGTATGGCAATGATGCGACTGCGCAAAGTCATCGCCGGGCGCAAGCCCAACTCGCGCGCACTGGTCTCGGCAAAAGGTGAAGCACCATAGAGCATGATGCCGGGTCTGACCCAGTCACCGTGCGTCTGCGCATAACGCAACAGCGCTGCGGAGTTTGCCAAGGAGCGCGTGACACGATAATCACCCGCAAGATTATTGAAAATATCAAGCTGCTGTTCTATACCGCGCGGCTCATCAGCATGCGCAAAATGTGTCATCAGTGTGATGTCACGGATCGCGCTATGCGCACGTAAACGCTCCATCGCAGCCGCCACTTGCCCTGCCAAGAAACCAAGTCGATTCATCCCCGTATTGACCTTGAGCCAAACATCCAGTCCGGCGCGCTTAGGATAGGCATCAAGCAAGTCCAACTGCCACGAGCTATGTATCACCGTGGTCAAATCGTATTCAGCGAGCAACTCCATATCCTGCGCATCAAAGTATCCTTCCAGCAGCAGAATGGTTTGTTGATAACCCGCCGCACGCAGACTCACCGCATCTTGTATATCCAACAGAGCGAATCCATCCGCATCCTGCAAAGCTTCTGCGACGCGCAACAAGCCGTGACCGTAAGCATCTGCTTTGATGACAGCCATGACTCGTGAGCGGGTCAAACGCCGCACGACATGCAGGTTGTTAGCGATGGCATTCAGGTCTAGTTGAGACAGGATAGGACGTGGCATGACGAGTAAGTTACTTAACGTAATGCAATGATAGCAGGGGCAATGCTTTCGTGTTATAAAACGCCCTCACAAAAAATCGCGACCGCGCATGAAAATCGGCTTTTACATCATCTTGGCAGCGCAATTCCTCTCCGCGCTTGCAGACAATGCCTTGCTGTTCGCCGCTATCGCGTTATTGAAAGACCTCAACGCCCCCGCTTGGCATACCCCCGTACTACAAGAAGCTTTTATTTTTTCTTACATCATCCTCGCGCCTTTTGTCGGTGCCTTTGCTGACTCGTTGCCTAAAGGACGCGTGATGTTCGTCAGCAACAACATCAAGATTATGGGGTGTATCGCCATGTTGTTCGGCATCAATCCACTAGTCGCGTATGGCTTGGTGGGGCTGGGTGCTGCGGCCTATTCTCCAGCTAAGTACGGCATTCTCACCGAGTATCTGCCCCCAGAAAAACTGGTACTGGCGAACAGTTGGATGGAAGGTCTGACCGTCGCAGCCATTGTGCTTGGCGCAGTCGTTGGTGGCGTGCTAATCAATCCACATATAGCTACGCCCATGTTGTCTTGGTGGGATGTACCAGTTATTGATACACACATAGACACGCCACCCGAACTGGCTATCAGCTTCATCGTACTGATCTATTTCATCGCGGCACTATTCAATCTCTATATCCCGCGAGTCGCGATTGATCACAAACCATTGAGTAGGAATCCAGCATTTTTACTCCAAGCTTTCTGGCATGACTTCAAGTTACTTTGGAGGGATCCGCTGGGACGAGTCTCGCTGGCTGTAACCACATTATTTTGGGGTACCGGTGCGACCTTGCGACTTATCGTGTTGGGTTGGGCGGCTGTTGCGCTGCATTACGATTTCAGCGCTGCGGCGCAACTCACCGCCTGGGTCGCAATCGGCATCGCCATTGGGTCGGTGTTGGCCGCGAGGTTTGTCAAGCTGGAGCATTCGGTAAAGGTATTGCCCATAGGCATCGCTATGGGCCTAGTAGTCTTGATAATGATACCCATCACCAACAGCACATTGGCCATCGTCCTGCTGATTGCCATTGGTGCAATGGGTGGATACTTCGTCGTACCTATGAATGCTCTGCTACAGCATCGCGGTCACTTACTGATGGGGGCAGGCAGTTCCATCGCCGTGCAGAATTTCAATGAAAACCTGAGCATCTTTGCCATGCTGGCCTTGTACGCGCTGATGGAAAAAGTACACCTCAACATCTACCTTATCATCACGGTCTTTGGGCTGATGCTATCCGGCATTATGACCGCGCTATACAGACGCCACGGCCACGATCAGGACACCGGTAAGATTTAAGTTCCAAGCTTAGTAGCGAGCAACTTAAGCCTGCTGCATCACATCCACTGCGAAACACAAATCCTGCCAAGCTTGAGCCTTCGCAGTCGGCCTGCGCAACAGATAAGCCGGGTGATAAGTCACCACCACGGGGATGCCGTGATAGTCGTGCAGTACACCGCGCAACTCATCCAAAGCACCATCCTCGCCCAACAGATTCAGCGCCGCGACCTTGCCTAAGGCCACGATCACTTTTGGCTGTATCAGTTCGATCTGACGCGCCAGATAAGGTAAACACTGTCGCGCCTGCTCCGCACTGGGGCTGTGATTTTCGGGTGGACGGCACTTCACTACATTGGCGATATAGACCTGTTTCCCGCGCTGCAACTTGATTGCAGCAAGCATATTGTCCAGCAGCTTGCCTGCCTCACCAACGAAGGGTTCTCCACGCTCATCCTCTTCCGCTCCGGGTGCTTCACCTATGAACATCCAGTCGGCCTGATTATTACCGACACCCAACACGGTCTGTTTGCAACCGGCGCGTAAATCACAACGCTGACAATCGCGCACCTGCTGTTTCAGTTCAGGCCAAGTCTTGGCGACTTTGAATGATGCGGGCTCTTCGCGGTAAGGTGGCTGCGCTTCCTCACGCGAGGCTTCCAGCGCAACATAGGCGGGATAGGCGTGCTCAACGTCCTCTATAGGATGGTTTTGTGGCAACGCTTGTTCTTCACTTTGCGCCACTGTCGCTACCGGTGTTTCCACTCGGAGAGGTAACACAACATCCACTACGGATTGTGCAGGGGCAGCGCGCAATGTCCAGCGCGGATATAGATTCAACTCACGCAAGATGGCTTCGTCTCTATCCATGCCGGTTCACCTGTACTTCCCTGTTTAACTCACATGCCATCGCCATCGCATCCTCACGTCCTGCTGCATTCTGATAGTAGCCACGGCGCACGCCTATCTCAACAAAACCTAACGCACGATACAGTGCGATGGCTGGCAGATTGGAAACGCGCACCTCCAAAAAAATGCGCTGCATACTTTGCGTGCGTGCCCATTGCATCTGCGCTTCCAGCATCGCCCTGCCCAACCCTTTGCGCTGCCAAGCTGCGGCCACACCAATATTGAGTAGCTCGGCCTCATCCAATACCGGCATCAATATCGCGTAACTCACAATCTGCCCGGCGACCTCATCGACCACACCGCGATAGCCACTGTCTAATGCATCGCTAAAGTTTCCGTGTGACCAAGGATAAGGTTGCACGACTTGTTCTATGGCGCATACCGCATCGACATCGGCCAGCGTCATATCACGCATGCTTTTCCCGTGCGATTTGTTCTCGTTCAGCTGTCTTGAGTGCGACTTTATTGCGTAGGTAGAGCGGTTGCGCGAGCGCGGCATCCTGCCCCAGCCCTGCCTCAAAAGTGCTCACAGCAATTGCAAGCACGGCTGCTGCGTGCGGCACCGCTGCGTCATCAACACCACGTAACTGGCTGCCATAGCGCACTTGCAAGGCATCACGATAGGCGGCAAAGCCGCTGCCCACACCGTACCAGCCCTCACCGATGACCTGCGCCGCTGCTTCTGCTTTGCACAAATTAGGCTCACTCAGCGCTATCCACTCACCCTGCTGTAATTCGTAAACCGCGTGGTATATCTCGCCCATGCGCGCATCCAGAGCCGCAATCACGCGGCTATGTCCCGATGCCTGCGCCAAGGCTTGCAGGGTACACACGCCACACACCGGCAGACTCGCTCCCAATGCCAAACCTTGCGTCGTGCCGCAGGCGATACGCACACCGGTGAACGAACCTGGGCCTGCGCCATACGCGATGCCATCCAAATCAGTGAGCGCAACACCCGCGTCAGCCAACACCGCCGCGACCATATCGATCAACCGTTCTGAATGTTTCTGACCGACCAGTTCAAAACGCTCGCTGATCGCACCATCTAGATAAAGCGCGACCGAACAATACTCAGTGGATGTTTCGAGTGCGAGTAACTTCATTCTGAGCCTAGTTCGCCAACAACAAGGTAATCGCTTGAGCCGCGATGCCCTCGCCGCGTCCGGCAAATCCCAAATGTTCAGTGGTGGTCGCCTTGACATTTACCGCACTGCGCTCCAAGCCCAGATCAGCCGCGATATGCGCCACCATTTGACCAATATGCGGTGCCATCTTGGGGGCTTGCGCGATGATAGTGGCATCCACATTGGCAACACGGTAACCCGCCCTGCGCACCAAATGCGCAACCTCACGCAACAAAATACGGCTGTCGATGTTCTTGAACTTCGCATCGGTGTCGGCAAAATGTTTACCTATATCACCCAACGCCGCTGCCCCCAACAGCGCATCGCAAATCGCGTGCAGCAAGACATCCGCATCGGAATGTCCAAGCAGGCCTTTTTTATACGGAATATCCACACCGCCCATGATGAGCTTGCGACCCGCGACTAATTGGTGAACATCAAATCCTTGTCCGATACGCATACTGCTCTCCTAAAGTCCTGCGCTTATTTATTCTGACCGCACTATTTGGCTTGGTGCGCATGATTCAACAACAATTCCGCCAGTACTCGGTCCTGCGGATAAGTGACTTTGAAGTTAGTCGGATCACAGGCCACCAGCTTGGGTTGCAAACCCAGTGCCTCGATTGCCGAAGCATCATCAGTGACGCCTTTACATTGCCGCAGGGCATGCGCCAACAATCCGGCGCGGAACATCTGCGGTGTCTGCGCTTGCCAAAGTTGCTCACGATTCTCGGTGCACAGCACGCGCCCCGACGCGTCGGCACGCTTAAGTGTATCGGCGACCGGCACAGCCAATAAGCCGCCCACTGCATCGTCGCGCAGCTCCTCAATAAGCTTCTCTAGGTGTGCCGGGGTCAAACAGGGACGCGCGGCATCATGCACCATCACCCAATCATCCGGCTCCAGCTCGGCAGCCAACAAACCATTGGCAACTGATTCGGCACGTGTCGCACCACCACAATAAAGTGGCTGTAACTTGTCACCAAAACGGGAAAAATCGTACTGCTGAAATTGCGTGTCTTCGGGTGCAAGCACTACAAACACAGTGTTGATTTGAGTACAGCCACAGAGCGTGGTCAGCGCATGCAAAATCATGGGCTGACCTGCCAAGGGTAGATATTGTTTGGGGATCTCGTGGCCCATACGCGCCCCGAAACCGGCGGCTGGAACCATGGCGTGAAAATCGGACACAGGCACTATCCTCTTCGTTAAATCCATCTGCACTCCTGTAAGAGCGAGTGCACTTCTGTAGGAGCGAGCCATGCTCGCGAAAGAAATTCACGAGCATGGCTCACTCCCACAATGGAATCATTCCCACTCTATCGTTGCGGGCGGCTTGCCTGAGATGTCATACACCACACGGTTGATGCCGCGCACTTCGTTGATGATGCGATTGGAGACCTTGCCCAGCAACTCATAAGGCAGGTGCGCCCAGTGCGCGGTCATAAAGTCACTGGTCACTACTGCACGCAGCGAAACCACCCACTCATAGGTACGACCATCACCCATCACACCCACGCTCTTGACTGGCAAGAACACAGTGAAGGCTTGCGAAGTCTTTTCGTACCAAGTCTTGCCGTCGGTATCTTTAGTAGCGCGCAGTTCTTCCATAAAAATGGCATCGGCGCGGCGCAACAAATCTGCGTACTCGCGCTTCACTTCACCCAATATACGCACGCCCAAACCGGGGCCGGGGAAAGGATGGCGATACACCATGCCATGATCCAAGCCCATCGCCACACCCAGTTCGCGTACTTCATCTTTGAACAATTCGCGCAAAGGTTCGAGCAGCTTCAGATGCAGACTCTCAGGCAAGCCACCTACGTTGTGATGCGATTTGATAGTGTGGGCCTTCTTATTCTTGCCACCCGCAGACTCAATCACATCGGGATAGATAGTGCCTTGTGCCAACCATTTTGCCTGCGGCAATTTTTGGGCTTCGCGCTGGAACACTTCGACAAACTCACGACCGATAATCTTGCGCTTCTGCTCAGGGTCAGTAACGCCAGCCAAATATCCCAAGAACTCCGCGCTGGCATCGACGTGGATGACTTTCACACCAAGGTGATCGGCGAAAGTCTTCATTACTTCCTGCGCCTCGTTCAGACGCAACAGACCGTTATCGACGAACACACAAGTCAGTTGCTTGCCAATGGCGCGATGCAACAGCACCGCCGCAACTGACGAATCTACCCCACCCGACAGTCCGAGGATGACTTCTTCGTCGCCGACTTGCGCACGAATCTTGGCCACGGCTTCGTCGATATAGTTGGGCATATTCCAATCTTCACCGCACCCGCAGATGTCGTGTACGAAACGACCCAACATCGCCTTGCCTTGATGGGTATGAGTGACTTCTGGGTGGAATTGCAGCGCGTAGAAACGGCGCGCTTCGTCTGCCATACCGGCGATTGGCGTGCTGGCATTGCTAGCGATGACGGAAAAACCTGCTGGCAGCATGGTGACTTTGTCACCATGACTCATCCATACATCCAGTATGCCGCCCGCCTTGTCTTGCACGCCGCGCAACAAAGCGGAGTCGCCCGAGGTTTTGATCTCGGCATAACCGAACTCACGCACCGTACCATTCTCGACCGCTCCGCCCAGTTGCGCAGCCATGGTCTGCATCCCGTAACATATCCCCAACACTGGCACACCTAATTCGAACACGATCTGCGGCGCACGCGGTGTATCACCTTCAGTCACTGAATTAGGGCCACCCGACAGAATGATGCCGGTAGGCGCAAAAGCACGAATGAATTCGGCATCGACATCACACGGATGCAACTCGCAATAAACATGCGTCTCGCGTACGCGACGGGCGATCAGTTGCGTGTACTGCGAACCAAAATCGAGAATGAGAATTTTCTTGTGCATATTCTTTAAGTCTAGGAAGGGTAAAAAGAGAAGGGGAAGGGAGCGCATCTACGGCACTCAAGGGTGAAGATACTCCGGTTTTACCCTTCCCTCTTTACCCTTATCCCTTCTCGAAGTTAGTCGATGTGGTAGTTAGGCGCTTCTTTAGTGATCTGCACATCGTGCACGTGAGACTCGCGTATGCCCGATGAGGTAATTTCAACAAACTCGGCATTACTATGCACAGTAGGAATATCGGCGCAACCCAGATAACCCATGCTAGCGCGCAAACCGCCCATCAATTGATGGATAACTGCCAACACACTGCCCTTGTAAGCCACGCGACCTTCCACACCTTCAGGCACCAGCTTATCCTGATTGGCTTCACCTTCTTGGAAGTAACGATCACTGGAGCCCTGCGCCATCGCGCCCAGACTGCCCATGCCACGATATGATTTGTACGAGCGGCCTTGGAACAATTCGATTTCACCTGGCGCTTCTTCAGTTCCCGCAAACAAACCACCCAGCATCACAGCATGAGCGCCCGCCGCGATTGCTTTGGCGATATCACCAGAGAAACGAATACCTCCGTCAGCGATAAGTGGCACACCTGAACCTTGCAAAGCTTTGGCCACATTTTGTATCGCTGCGATCTGCGGCACACCTACGCCAGCGACGATGCGAGTAGTACAGATAGAGCCGGGGCCGATACCGACCTTGACCCCGTCAGCGCCATGCTTAACCAATGCCAAGGCTGCTGCGCCGGTCGCGATATTGCCACCGATCACTTCAATATGCGGGAAGTTTTTCTTCACCCATTGCACACGATCCAACACCCCTTGCGAATGACCGTGCGCAGTATCTACAACCAGCACATCCACGCCAGCCTCGGACAACAAAGCTACGCGCTCTTCTGTCCCCTCACCCACACCAACAGCCGCACCTGTTCGTAACCGGCCCAACTTATCTTTCGATGCCAGAGGATGCTCATTCGATTTCAGAATGTCTTTAACAGTCATCAAGCCACGTAATTCAAATGCCGCATTCACGACCAACACACGCTCGATACGATGCTTGTGCATCAGATTGCGCGCGTCTTCTAGGCTAGTGTTCTCTTTGACTGTGATTAGACGTTCACGTGGCGTCATGATGTTCTGGATAGGCTGATCCAAGTTACTCTCGAATCGCAGGTCACGATTAGTGACGATACCGACCAGTAGTTTTCCCTGTACCACAGGCAGGCCGGATATCTTGTGCTGGCGCGTCAGGGCAAGCACATTGCGCACGGTCATATCCGTAGTGATGGTAATGGGATCTTTCACCACGCCACTTTCGAAGCGTTTGACTTTGGCAACCTTAGCCGCTTGCGCATGAGCAGTCATATTTTTGTGAATGATGCCGATGCCACCCTCTTGGGCTAAAGCAATCGCCAGACGCGATTCCGTCACAGTATCCATGGCGGCTGAAAGAATCGGGATATTAAGGCTGATATTGCGTGTCAGCTGGGTGCGCAATGAAACATCGCGCGGCAACACATTGGAGTAAGCGGGAACGAGCAGAACGTCGTCGAAGGTCAATGCTTTTTGTATGATGCGCATAATTATCCGTCTCGGCAAAGCGCGGATTATACGCATCCTTAAGGACTAGGTAAATCGGCCCGTAAAATGGGCCTAGCCATAGGCTTACAGGGCTGTTTCGTTGGTTTCGCCGGTACGGATACGAATTACTTGCTCAACAGGAGATACAAATATCTTGCCATCGCCTATCTTGCCAGTATGAGCCGCCTTGATAATAGATTCGACTGCGGTCTCAACCATATCATCGGCAATCACCACCTCGACCTTAATCTTGGGCAGAAAATCCACGACATACTCGGCACCGCGATACAGTTCAGTATGGCCTTTTTGGCGTCCAAATCCCTTGACTTCAGTGACAGTCAAACCGCTCACACCCAGTTCTGACAAAGCTTCACGTACTTCATCCAGCTTAAATGGTTTGATTACCGCTTCGATTTTCTTCATGTAGCCCCCGAGGATTAGTCTAATTTGAACAGTTAAGAACGCCGTCCGATTGTAGCAAGTTCAGCGTGAATATGAAGAGGATGTATTAATCTAATTCAATATAAGCGATGCGTATTACCTCAAGCTCGATGTTACCGGTAGGCGTGCGCAGATTCGCCACATCCCCCTCACGTAGTTTGAGTAAGGCCATGGCCAACGGAGATACCCAACTGATACGCCCGCGCCCCACATCAGCCTCATCGACACCCACGATACTATAGGTCTTCTTTAGTCCAGATTCCTCACACACTGTAACCGTTGCACCAAAGAACACTTGATCACTTTGCTTACGCACAGCCGGATCAACCACTACAGACAAATCTAAGCGCCTGCGCAAAAATCTGATACGCCTATCGATCTCACGTAAACGTTTTTTTCCATAGATGTAATCACCATTTTCGGAGCGATCGCCATTCGATGCTGCCCAAGTAATGGTCTTTACAAGCACGGGACGCTCTACCTTCCAGAGACTTTCCAACTCATCATGCAAGCGACGTTGACCTTGCGGTGTAATGTAATTTTTGACACCAGCGGGTAACTTTAATGACGATTCCAATTCGTCGTCATCGTTATCAGACTCTTTAGTGAAGGCTTTGCTCATAGCAACGAATTCTACAGCACGCATCTTGGGAAGCTTAAAACAGCACAACTAAAGTTGCACGCCATCTGCGTACAACACAGCAAACACGAGCCAAACTGCATATGAATCCCTCACTTGCTTTTGTGCTTTATACTAGCCGACAGTTAAAAACCAAACTTATATCCATATGAACAACCCATTCAACCACCCCAACCTCAATACCTCGCACAATCAACAAAGAGGCTTCACGTTAATCGAAATTATGGTCGTTGTGGTCATCATGGGCATCCTTGCCGCACTCGTTGTACCTAAGCTGATGGGACGTGCCGACGATGCACGTATTGTCGCCGCTAAGCAGGACATCTCCACCATGATGCAAGCGTTGAAACTCTATAAGCTCGACAACCAACGCTATCCCACTACAGAACAAGGCTTGAGCGCATTGCTTAACAAGCCCACCGTTGGGCCAGCAGCAAATGGCTGGAAGTCGGGCGGCTATCTGGACAAACTGCCCAAAGACCCATGGGGCAACCCCTATCAATTCCTTTCACCCGGCATCAAAGGTGAAGTCGATATCTTCACTTTAGGTGCAGACGGACAGCCTGGCGGCACAGGCAACGATGCCGACATAGGCTCTTGGGAGATTTAAAGTGCAACTTGAGCGTCACGCTCGAGGTTTCACACTATTAGAGTTGTTGGTTGTGATGGTAATCGCTGGCATCCTATTGGGCATGGTGTCATTCAAAGCTATGCCGGATGACCGGCAAGTTTTGCAGCAAGATGCACAACGTATCGCCTTACTCCTTCAACTGGCTCGGGATGAAGCGATTGTGCGCAATCGTCCTATCGCATTCGAGGCCGAAGCAAACCGTTATCGTTTTCTTATCCGCGAAGGCCAAGAGTGGTTAGTGTTGAAAGATGACGAGATGCTACGTGAGCGAGACTTCAAACGCACTCCGGTGAGCTTCAGTATGTCTCCCGACTATGCCCCTACCCCCTTACGTATAGCTTTCGGCATAGAACCTGTTAGCCGTCCTTTTATTCTGACACTCAAATTTGGTGCACTCCAAACCGTGATACATGCTGATGGAATCGGTCATTTTGAGGTTGACTGACGTTATGCGCACCTTATCTCAACAAAACGGCTTCACCTTACTAGAAGTATTGGTCGCCCTTGTGATTGTAGGGACGGCCTTGGGAGCCAGCCTGCGCGCTGTAGCAAGCCTGACGCAAAATAGCCAAGGTTTGCGTGTTGCCACGTTAGCAACCTGGTCTGCTGAAAACCGACTCTCTCAGCTACGCTTGACGCAAACTTGGCCACCGTTAGGTAGCAATCAATTTCCTTGTCCTCAGGCTGAGCTACTTTTGCAATGCGAGGAGCAGGTGTACTCGACACCTAATCCCTTCTTTCGTCGTGTTGAAGTCAGCGTGTATGACGCAGAACGCACTAGACGCATCATCAAATTGACGCAAGTGGTGTCGAGTGCTCAATAAACACACACTGAAAAAAATCCGTGATCGGCAAAGCGGATTGACGCTCGTCGAATTACTGGTCGCCATCAGCATACTCGGCATTGTTGCGGTGATGGGCTGGCGCGGACTCGATAGCATCATCCGTTCCCGTGCGGCGCTCAATAAAGAGCTGGAACAGACGCGCGGCATGCAACTGGCTTTCGCCCAACTGCAAAGTGACTGTGCGCACTTGGCCAATAACACGCTATTGCCCAGCCGCCCAGCCATCAATGTTTTGCCAAACAAGCTCACTCTAATCCGCAGCATCTATGCAGAGAATCAACCCACCCGCCTACAGGTAATTAGCTATCGTGTGCGAGACAATCGACTAACACGCACAGAATCCCCTTACACACGTGAGCTGAAAGAGCTCGATCATTATTGGCAGGCAGGCCTGAGCGATACAGACACTGCGCCTGTGGTTGGATTGCAAAGCGGAATCAAAAACATGTCACTCAAAGTATGGCTCAAAGGGAGTACTACTTGGCAAGAGAGCAAAGACGCGATGCTAACTGTGAACCTGAATAATGGCGTAGCCCCTTTAGGATTGGAGGTCGTGTTAGAACAAAGCGACTATACACAAGGCCTCACCAAACTATTCTTATTGGGAGCGATATGAGCCGCGCCCAACTTAAAGCCGGGCAGCGCGGAGTTGCAGTAATCATGGCCTTGCTTTTAACTACTTTGGCAATCACCATCGTGGCCAGCTTGTTCTGGCAACAGCAAGTACAAGTTCGACTGATAGAAAACCAACGCTTGCAGCTGCAAAAACAATGGATATTGCGTGGCGCGCTGGACTGGGCCAGCCTGATATTGCGCGAAGATGCAAAACACTCAAGTGTGGATAGCTTAGATGAGCCTTGGGCAGCCCCGCTCGCCGAGACGCGACTCGATCAATATGTGGAGAATGGCAAAGCCGACAGCGACATCGCGGACACCACATTGTCCGGCAGCATCAGCGACGCGCAAGCACGATTTAATCTGAACAATCTAGTCAGCAACGGCAAGATAGACCCGCTTGCAATCAACAGCTTTGCCAAGCTATTAACATTGCTTAATTTAAATCCCGAATACGCATTAGCCGCAGCCAAATTGATGGCCACGGCAACACCATTCAGCAACAGTTTCCCTACACCCACCTACCCCGTCAATACGCTCAGTTCAGCAATGAGAAGCACCAACTCTCTAGTGCCTGTCGTATCGCCAACGCTCGTTCCCACACAAAAAAACGCCGTGATAACAGAGCCGCAGATGCTTGCGTTCACGCAGATACAAGACTTACTCAGTGTAACTGGCATCACCATTAAAGAAATTACCGCACTCAAACCTTATGTCACTTGTTTACCTAATCGCACTCCGGTGAACTTTAATACCGCCTCCGCATATGTGATTGCCGCAGTCACCCCGGGATTAAGCCTATCTGAAGCGCAGATGCTGATCGCATCGCGCACAACAGCGAGCTTTCGTGATCTATCTGACATCAGTAACCGATTACGCGGTCACCCGCTTAACGCAGCAGAATTGAGCGTTACAACTAACTATTTTCTTATAGATGGGAAAGTACACATGAATCGAGCTCAACTTGATATGCAGGCATTACTGGAGCGCAACGGCACGACTAGCCGGATAATTTGGCTAAGGGAATTCTAGTTCAAACTAAGAATTTTCTGATGACATACAAATTATCTAGGGGGCGCGCTCAAACCCCAAGTGCAACATATTTAGGAGAGAATGTTGCATGAGTAAAATCTACACACAGTTGAGCATTGAAGAGCGGACGATGATTCAGACGCAGTTATCGCTAGGGTTCAAGCCGAGTCAGATTGCCCGCGAGTTAGGGCGTTCACCGGCGACGTTGAGTCGTGAAC
>Ga0172373_10004232_pt1 | contig 20359 bp, 31 predicted proteins | sample Lak10m_2_FD_114546 | JGI IMG/M metagenome (GOLD analysis project Ga0172373, IMG submission 114546) | Freshwater microbial communities from Kabuno Bay, South-Kivu, Congo - kab_092012_10m | ecosystem: Environmental > Aquatic > Freshwater > Lake | place: Democratic Republic of the Congo...
AACAAAATAACGTTGGCGTTTTGCTTGTTCTGTAAAATTTTTATAATTTTCATATACATCTTCTAGTAATTTACTAGCATATCCATAATCTACAGTAAACCATTTTGCTTCTGCTGGTAACCAATCATTTTGAGCTGATGGATGTATTGGAGTTAACTGGCCTGGTAATGCACATATAAATTCTTTATTTAGAAAATCTACTTGTCCTGAGTAATGTGGTGCAATAATTGGTTTTGCTGTAGTTGAAAATTCTAATAATGGACGTCCAAAACCTTCAGCTTTAGTAAATGATACCATTGCTTTTACTTTAGGATGATTATATAGTGCATTCATTTCGTCATCTGTTAAATCTCCATGCAAAACGTATACGTTTGGTAATTTAATGTTACCATACATATCACGAATTTGATTGATTTTATTTTCAATATCCATTCGATCCATTACACTATAGGTACCACCACTAGTTTTCAATATCAATGCAGGTGCATTCTTTTTGTTTTTAAATGCATTAAAAAATGAATGAACTACACCACCTATATTTTTACGGTCTTCTCCTATTTGTCCCGGTAACCAATGTCCTACCGATAAAAATGCAAATGTTTCTTTAATATCATTTAATGCTGGTATTACTGTTGTTGCAGACTTTGCACTGTCAGCTTTATTTGAATATACAGTTTCATCAAAATATTCCGGGATAACTTCAATTCTAGTAGTTAACGTTTTATTTTTTTGTTTTGCTGTATTTTCAAATACTTCTTTAGTAAATTTACTAGGAACTATAACTAATTGCATTAAATTTAAGTTATCGATCCATGCTTCTGGACAAATATCTCCTTCTGTTCCTGCTGTAACTCCAATATTATATTTACCAACTGCTTGTAATTCGTTAGGAACTGATATTTGGATCCATACATCTGGTTGTTGTGTCAATGGTAATGGAATTAATCGGTTTTGCCAATCTTGTGGTATTGGATAATTCATTGGAGTACCACCCCATGGCAATGATAATAATTTAATGTCCCACGACAATGCTTTTTGTTTTATAACATTTTTAACGATTTCTCGTGCATGATGACCATATCCTGATTGAGTTTGGATTGGTGATGCTATAATTGCTGTTCTCATATTGTAACTATTCCTGTTTTTTCGTATTTTACTGTTTTAACTTTATGCAAACTAAATTTAGGTCTTGATTGTCTATTTGATGTAAATAAATATTCGAACATTTCAATCATTTTGTTACCCATTTGTTCAGCCGTCAATCCGTTTTTCAAACAAAACTCTCTGCCAGCCAACCCACATTCAGTTCTTTGTTCAGTTTCGGTAGTATACCAATACATAATTGCCTTTGCAACATCTTCAAAACTAACTCGATCATCGAAAATATATGGCGTCATCGGCGAACCTTGTAACGATCTATTACTCGGAAATACCGGAAATGCCCATTTGCCATGTGCTTTATACTTACCAGTATGGTTGGTAGAAAATTCACCATCGAATCTTAACCATTCGGCGTTTTCATCAACAAATCCACACTGATCCTGAAGACCCCCAGTAACATTGTTAATGATTGGCGTTCCGGATAACATTGCTTCTGTACTGCTAAGTCCCCAACCTTCATTGCTACCAATATTCACAACTACATCTGCTACATTATACATTGCATTTAATTCTACCGCAGAAAGTTTTTGTTGTGAAAAAATTATTTTACAATCTGGCGCTAATGTTTTTGCAACTGCATGTAAATCAGTTCCATTTTCGTCTACCGGATCAGTATGCATTAATAACCCAACTCGAGTTTTTTGTTCTGCAGATAACTGATCAACAAAATGCTTAAATGCAAGAATTAAGTCGCCTGGTTGTTTTCTTCGTATGTTTCTATTATTCCACATAACTATAAAATCACACCCGGTATCTTGTTTAATGCGTTTATGCATTGTCTGATAATCATTGCTATTAGTATCAATTGGTTTGAATATATTATGATTTAATCCATGTGGCACATATCCGGTAATAACACTATTCCAATCGATTTCTTGTGGCACCGTGCCTCTATCATAATCAATAACACCAAAACCGTTTTGTTTAAGCACTTCTCTGTGGATATTATCAGATTGCTTACTGATACCCATAATCATATCACAGCTGCCGTAATATGGTGCATTCCACATAGGATATGGCAGATCATCCCAAATTGAATAATATGTAATCGGAATATTGAATGTTGTTTTGATTTCGTGTTCTAATTGATATAACCATATCCAATATCTAGGGTCAGTAAAATGTAATATTGCATCTGGGCGTTCTTGTTGTAACACTGCAAATAAAATATTTTTATCGCCGTATCCGTTAACAGGTATCAACTTAACCGATGCATCTTCTACTCCAGTTTCTTTTGCTACATCTGCAGATAAATCAAACATTTTGCCAGCGTCTGGGTGTTGTAATGCACCACCGATCTGTATCCAATCGTATTGTTTAACTGTGTTAAAAATGATTTCTTTACTAACCGTACCAATTCCTGATGGTAAACGGAAATCATCTCCTAATAACAAAATTTTCTTTTTTGCTGGTTTGTTCGGATCGATTTTTCTTAATTTAGGTAACTCCATTAATATAACCTTTCTTTGTTTATAACTGTTTATTTATAATAAATATCAACCAAGTATAACTACTGGTTTTCTTAATTTATTCACATTTGTATATGCTGTTTTCAATACAGGATCTAAGTCAGTATCATTACTCAGTATCATCATATAATCACATTGTTCTGCAATTAATTTCATGCGATGATGTAATTGACTGAAATGATATTTTTTACCATAATATGATTCGGGCATTGCTGAATATAAATTGTAACCAGAAAATGATGGATTGTATTCTTTGTATTGTATTCCAAATTCTAATGTAAATTTTCTTACATAATAATTGGCACCTTCGTTACCACCAGCTCCAATAATTATCAAACCGTTATTGAACTTGTGTTTTAACATTTGCAATGTTTCTTGAACTTTGCGTTTATTTTGCCAACCCGTATTACCAATAACTGCAACTTTTGTCATTATTTCTCGTAACTAAATTTAACAACTTTAGGCATATAGCCCCATATCACACGTAACATCGTTTCTAATAATGTTCGATTTTGTTTACCGTTTGGATCATCATGATCTGTTAATAAAATATATTCATAATTGGTAACTCCAACAAATGGAGCTTTTTTGTTAATAAAATAACTGTAAACGTAAGTGTGTTTATGATTATACTTTATCATATTGCTATTATAAATATTTTTAATTACGAATCCTAGCAGATTTAGGACATTTTTCGGTATCAGTTTTAAATGGACAATATTTGCAATGTTTGTCACCTTTACCTGAAATTGCTAAGTAAGTTCTAGTTTCATTTTTATTGCCCTCAGCATCAAAACAAGCTTCAACAAATGCATCTATTTGTTTTTGAATTTTTCTTTGCGTAACTATACCTGATGCTGGTTTGAATTGCTGTATTCTTTTTTGCGGAAACATTGATTCCTCAATCATTTTTCTTTTAACGATGAAGAATTCTACTGTAATATTATCTTTAGGTATTCCGAATTGATCTGAAAAATAATTTTTATAAGCAACCAATTGTGCCGTTTTAATTGGATCTGCTTTTTGGTGTTGGTTCCATCCACTTCTGCTTGTTTTAATATCTAGTATATGTATCGTATTGGTTGGTGCGTGTCGTAACACAACATCTATAAAACCATACCAATATACCGAAGTATTTGATTTTGATGCTTGCGTGCACAATTCTACTTCGATGCCAACTAATTCCCAATCTTTAGTAGAAAAATATTGTTTTCTTCGTTTTTTGAACCAATCTAATATAGCAGAACCATCTTCTAGATATTCTGCCATTTGAGTAGCGTTTGAGAAGTGTACAGTGCCGTTATTTTCTAAGGATCTAGCATATTCCGTACGAAGTTTTTGTGTTAGTATTGCACGTAAATCTAATGAATCTGCACGTTTAACCGAATCTGTATATAATACTGTTAAATAGTGTTGCAATGTTTCGTGAAATGCGGTTCCGAATACCGTTTCGATGCTATCAGTGTAAACATCTAGTTTATCTATATATGTTAACTTCCATCTCATTGGACATTGTTCATATGTTGCCCATTGCGAATAAGATATCTTTCTAGGAACCGTTTCTGAGTCTCTTAATGATAACTTAAATACCGGTGATATATAGTTTCCTTGTTTCATACTTTAATATAATAAAAATAATTAAACTATCCAAATTTAATGTAGAAAAATCCTCCCATTGCTGAGAGGATTCTTTTTAGGCGATCGATTACAGGTAGCGACACTTATAATCGATCCATATGGCGTAACCATATACGGTCCTAATCCGTATTTTATTATTTCAAATTAATCAATGTTCCTGATCCACCAACCATTGTCGCTACCGAAAAATAAACTATTACGGATATTATAGTCCAAGCAAGAGTTTGCTTGATTTTAAAGACTTCCTTTATATTCATTAGGATCGAAATTAATTGATGTATTTTTGTAATGCAAAATTAACCAGCGAACAATCTGTTCTTCTAAACCATTTTCTAGATTTTCGCTTAAATCATTAAGTACGTCTTCCGATATACCCGGATTGCTGTCTGATGTTACCGATGCCCATTCGAACTCGGAAATCATTTTACCAGTTTCATCAGATGTTCCTGAATATGCAATATCTACGATAACTGGTACAGCATCTCGCTCCAGTTTAACTTGTAATTGAAAGATTAATTCATTTTCGGTTAAGAATGGCTTAAACATATTTTCCATATTTTTATTTTTTATTATAATATGAAATTAAATACTATTTTCCAAATTTATCTTGCTGTTCTTTTATATAAAGATCAATTGTGTCTTTTGTTTTTTGTAAATCTTCTAACCAATTACCTTTGTGGCGACATCTGATAACTCGTTTTAATATATCAAACTCATATGAGTTTAATTCAAAGTCATCTGCTACTTTATAAATCGTACTAGATCCTTTATAATGTTTTTGTGTATTAACATCGGACTTAGTTTCGAATCTATTATTATACGATTCGCCAGGTGGTATTGGATTTTGTGTGTGAATCATTTTATTCCTTTCAACATTGTTTTCATTTCTGCATCTGTATACCCATATAATTTTAATATAGCTGCACATTGTTCATTATTCATTATATCAACATAATCTTCAGCTTCTGACTTACTAATTAAAAAATGCTCTGCAATTTGTTCTACTAGTTTAGCTGAATACTTATCTTCTTTTTTACCCTTAACATATTTTGCAAATGATTTAGATTTTGGTAAAAAATCATGATATAGTCGATATGTCTCCTGTGGTCTCAATAACCCAATAGTATATGTTTGTAATTCATTAATTAGCACAGTTAAATCTTGTCGCATTGATAGATAACGATTGATCATATATACACTAATAGATTTTTCATCTTCACATGAATACTCAGTTATTGGAGTTTTTTTCCATGTAATATCATCAATTACATTAAATAATGTTTTTTTGTTTTTTGTCATTTACGAATTGTTTTATAATTAGCATAATCATTTCTCATTACGGCATATGGTGATATGTATCGTTTGTGATCTGTATGCAAAATATCTTTATTAATAAATTCTTTAAAATAATTAATAATTTCTTTCTGACCCTTGAATTTTTTTATATCGCCGCTTGGAAATGTTATTTCATACAGTTTAGTATTAGCATCGATGCTTTTTTGTATATTATATTCAGAAGGTATTCTTCCTTTTTTACTCGGATTATTTTTTTTTAAAAACTCACTTTTCTTTTGTTTCATTTCTTTCGCCCGGGCTTCGCCGTAGATTTCTTCATACGTTTTTCCTAATCGTGCTAAACGTTGTTTTTCTTTTGTTTCAGTTGATTGTAAGCGTTGTTTTAATTTAGTTATTCTTATATTTCGCTGTTCTTCCGTTAAATATTTCCATGGATTGTCAACTCCATCTCCGCCTTTAGTCATATTTGTTAACGAAACCCCCCAAGTTTTGAATAAATCTATATAGAAAGTTTCCCAAAATTGCCATTCTGATTTATTAACTATATCAATCTCAATTATATCAATTTCAAATCCAGACTTGTATACTTTTCGAATCCAATCAGATTTTTTAGTACTACCTGGGTTTGAGTCAATCGATTCATGTATGTGTGTTTTCTTTCGTGTAATAAGATTATTTGTTTTACCTACATAACGAATAGAATTATCTCGCAAATCTACCAATGCGTATATATAACAGTTATCTTTCATATATATAAATATATGTTATGCATGTCATAACTTGTATTTGCGTTTATATTGAGTTTCAAATTCAGAACCTATCCCAATTTCTAAATATACCGCTACATCCGGAATCCCAGGTAGTTTCTTTTCTAGAATGTCATCGATACACTTATTTCGAAATGTTTTCATTTTAGTTTTAGCATTGCTTCTGTTCGAAGTTTTAAACACTAAAGTAACATTTGATTTGTGATATTGAGTTGACACTATTTCTTTAGTTTAACAGGTTGAAAATCTTCTGGAATAAATCCACAATCATCGCATCGGAATACTGGTACTGGAATCATGCTATCCTTTTCACCACCTGTTAACAATCTAGATACTTTGTTAATCGCCATAACTTGACGAAAATACATACTACCACATTCTCCGCATGAAATTGGCTGCATATCTTCTGGGCCAATTTTTATATTTAATTTATTACTCATAACTTAATATTATTAATTTATATATATTTTCCAACCAATGCAAGTGCATTCCAATGAGATGCCATCACACCACCTTTTATTGTCGGCATTTCCGTTGCGCCTGCTACTATACCAGCTCCGCGTCCTCGAGTTGATCCAACAAATACATTATTTGCTGGAACTCCTGATTCTACTGCAGCACGTACTGAGTTTCTTGTCGATGAACTTATCGCATATGGTTCTACTATGTATAATTTAGTCTTATCTTGCATAGCTGCAGCAATTGCTGACGATACCCCACAACCTGCACTAAATAATATAACCAATGCATCTGGATATTGTTTAATCAAAGGCAACGCTGCTAATGCGTTTGTATGACTAACTGATATAACATTATGTGCAGATAATCCTGATTTTAATATGCTAGTTTGCTTGCTTAATGATTTATATTTTGGTTCTGTATCTAACCCACCTACAAAGATTGCAATATCATTATCAACATCGGTATCAGGTTTAAATTTTTCATATGATTTTGGATCACCTGGTGGCATAAATTGTTTATATGATTTATCTTTACTTGGTGGTTTTAGTTTAACTTGTTCCTTTAATAAATTTATCAACTTAATCATTATAAATCTTCCAATTTAACTATAAATATATAAAATTTACAATTCTCCTAATAAATTTATAAACATTGCCATAACGTTAATTTCTTTATCAACAACTGATACATCTTTATATTGAGCTTCAGCTATAATCAATATAACAGCACCCATATGACCTTTTGCATATTCATCTAAATTTTCATATAAAAATGTATACAACGATGTAAAATCCTTTACTTTGCTATCTGCAATGATTTGACGAATTTTAGTAAACGCAGTTTGCTTATTCTTCGGTTCTCGCAAAACATCCATTATTTCCGTCATATAGTTTGCTTGTATTGCACTTGTTTTATCTAATTGCAATTTGCCTTCGACTACGGATGCCTGCGCCGCATTAATTGCTCTACGTATATCCGGGTATGATGAATTGATTATAGTGGCTACATCTTTAATATCATAACCAATTTCTTTCTGCTCTAATACAGAAACTAATCGTTTTGCTACATCAGTTTTACTAGGAGGTGTTATTGCAAATGTTTGGCAACGAGATTGGATTGGATCGATAATCTTTTCAACATAATTACATGTTAAAATGAATCTAGTAGTTTTGCTGTATGTTTCCATTAAGTTGCGTAGTGCTGCTTGAGCATTTGGTGTCAAATAATCAGCTTCATCTAATATAATGATTTTCCATCTGCGAAATCCAACTGTAGATGCATATCTTTTAATTTTATCTCGCACCGCGTCAACAGAGTTTTCGTCTGATGCGTTAATATACATAATGTCTGCATCTACCGCATTTGCTATAATTTTAGCCAACGTTGTTTTACCAGTACCCGCTGAGCCGTAAAACAATAAATGCGGAACATCTCCTGATTGAATCCATATTTTAGCTTTATCGATAATATGTTCATTACCGATATATCCATCTAATGTATCAGGGCGAAACGTTTCAACCCATAATGTATTTTCTTGTTGTCCAAACATAATTATTATTTTTTATTTACCACCTGTTGATCCAAATCCTCCTTCTCCCCTTGTTGTATCATCTAATACTGTTACAGATTCCCATGAAATTTGCTCTACTTTAGCTAATACAATCTGTGCTATCCGATCTCCGGCATGAAACTCTACTGATCTTAAACCATGGTTGATTAAAATTACTCCCAATTCGCCTCGATAATCAGAATCTATAGTTCCTGGCGTATTTAATACAGTTACTCCATGTTTTAATGCCAAACCGCTTCTAGGTCGAACTTGAATTTCATATCCATCTGGAATTTGTACATGTAACCCCGTTGGAACTAAACATCTAGCACCAGGATCTAATGTTATATCCACTGAACATCTAATATCTAATCCAGCAGCTCCCGGAGTTTCATATACCGGGAGCGTGTTATTTGATCTATTTACTACTTTAACTGTTACCATAACATTAATTCTGTAATTGCACTAACCAATATGAAGATTCGAAGTCTGAACCAGTAAAATCAATTCTTGCTAAACCATCTGGAGAAATATGCAATGTTCCCATATCTCCTTTATTTGCGGTTAATACTTCTTTTAATTTCTCAGCTGAAAAACAAATTGGTTCCATATCCGTATTTGTAGTGTTACCCATTTCAAAAGAAATATTATCTGCATTAATTGTAGTGTAATTGATTACAAATATAATTTTACCGCCTTTTACTTGTACCGCAAAATTCTTTGCATCTGGTAGTGCATTTTTTGCTTTAATAAATTTATTGATAAAATCATCATTTACATCAATTGATACATGATAATCTGGTTCTGCATTGATGGTTGGGACTGCTGGTATTACTGATGTATCTGCCAACATAAACGTTAACTTAGTAGATCCTTCTGTAATTTTCATTGCATAATTCTTACCACTCGCTTCTTGAACATCGATATTGATATTTTCGCCAACTGCCGATAACATTTTTGTTAATGCTCCGGTATGATTGATACCTAACGATCCTTGCATAAATGGAGTAGTATTCCATTGTATTTTACCCACTACGGTTTGATCTCCATCTATTAATTCACAACCAATTCCGTTACCTGTTTCTTTAAGTGTTACCGCTTCGCAGTTACCACCTAAATAATATCTGCTAATAAAACTAACTAATTTACTTTTTTCCATAACAATAATTAAAATTTAAAAAATTCATTGAACTTATTTGCATCTGTTGTTGATATACTATCACCGCCAAATTTCTTGTATGTTTTGATATACGTTTCATATACTCGCATTGCATTGTCTGGATCTGCAAACATATCATGTAATGACAATATTACATTGAATAAATCCGTTGGTATTGCAGTTTCTAACAATTCAACATGGCTTTCTACCATTTTATTGATATCTTTTACAATATTACAATATAGATGCGTATTATGCACAACCATTCTAGGCATACCTTCTTGAGAATAACGATCCAGCCCTGTTGCAGTCTGACCACCTAAATATTCATATGTAAAATCTTTACATGCTGGACAATCTATACTACATGGAACATGCTGTGTTTTATCAATCTCAACAGATCCTTTGTTTTTTGCAATATGTGTTTTTCTTCTGTACTCAGCATTTTTCGGAAAGTATAACTCAGTAAATGTCTGTGTCTTATAATTACCTGAATGTAAATATGTTCCAAATACCGGATATTGTCCTGGCGATGATGAGTCAGTCATTAATTGTATACGACCATCTGTTAGTTCATTTAATAGCTTCTGTATAGTTGATAATATAAAGAAGTCAGATATCTTAGATATACCTAGTAAATGGACGTATTGTACATGTTTTTTCTCGAATTCTCGTTCTTGCAACATTAATGCAATCACAAACATGAAATCTACTAACTTTTTAGGACCTCCGATACACCAGCCGTTGAAATCAAAATCTTTAAATTTATGATACCACTCAGTGTATTCTTCATTGTATGTTCCTTGAATTACATTTAAGAATTTAGTTTTACCGCTTTGATGTTTTTCAAAGTATTTGAAATTATCAAAACTAATATCCATTGAATCTTGAAAACGATTCTCAAAAGTAACTCTAGGAGGAATATCTAAATTGGCTGCTACATCGGAGTTAGCTTCTAACCAATGAAATATTTTTTCTCGAATAGTACCATCCCATTTCAATGCTCCGGTTGCAATCTGGAATCCTCCTGAATCTCCAAATACAAATGTTTCATCATCTAATCCTAATTGCTGACGGAAATCCATTTTCTTGTAATGGTGACCTGCAGTAACTAGAAACTTGTTATGGCGCCATTCGATTGGATACTCTTTTGCAAAAAATCGCATAGTAGTACCATCAGAAAACTTTGCATCTTTCTTAAACGCAGATACCATTGATCCTGCAGATAAAGAAGGAATATAAAAGAAATCTTTGTAATGACTCGTGTCTCGTTTGTTACTCATTATCTATTCTTTCTGTTGTTAATAAAAATTCGCAATATTCTTTTTCATGCCAAACATTTAATTCTTGTTTAACATCGTTTATAACTATATAGGCTTCTAATCTACGACCTAAATCTGCGATATCTGGCCAATCATATTTTTGTTTTTTATTCTGCAACTCGAAATACATAGCTGCTTGATGTAATTGTATATATGCACTATCAGCATTAAATGGCATATATAATCTATTTGACGGAATAAACTCTGGAAATGATCTAAAATTAGGAAATACTACATCACAACCAAATGTAACTGATTCTAATACCGTCCATGACACATAATCTTGCAATGATGTATTAAATTGAATCTTTGCAGTTGCCAATTCTGTATAATACTCTTCCTTAGTTAAATTAACTAACAATTTAAATCTAGGTTCTTGTCTAGAATATTCATACAGCGCTTCAACAACCCCAGGAACCATTGATTTAAAAGATTTACCTGAAGTTGTCACGTGCCATACCCAATCTGGTTTAGACTCCAGGAATCGTTTTGCTATTTTCAACATAAAGAATGGATTCTTTTCTTTATCCAATCTGCTAGAAAATATTACTTTCTTTTCCTTTGGAGTTGTGTAGTCAAAATTAGGTAATACGTCTAATGTCATTTGCTTATGCAGTGGCAACGATACTACATGAATTGGAGCTTCGAATCCCGCAGCTCTTAATTGGTCTCGGTGTATAGTTGAACCAACAAAGATACCTGACATTCTTTTATCCAATCCTAATTCAAATCCACGCATCCATTTACGCATAGGCCAAGTGAAATCATATTCGTCTACTGATTGTGCATGTAGCATTGCATATATCCTAACATTAATACCATATAGATCTAAAGCATATAAAATAGATTCGATACCAGGATGCCAATAATCTTGCAAAAAGATAACATCGCCATCTTTAACTCGATCATCGTTAAGCATATCTAAGAAATTGCTACATTGTGACATAGCAAACTTACCTCTACCTACAGCATCTAACACAGCTCCAATTTTAATTTGTTGGTCTGGGTCAAAATCTCCATCGACACTGATGAATTTAGCTTTACCAGCATCTACATACTTCTTAAATGTATCGGGCATCCATTCTTGAGATAACTGATACGTATATCGAGCTTTAAGTGGCTCTAAACCAAAATAAAAAATATTCATATTATCTTTCTATTATTGCACCATTTTCACCATCTTCAAATACTTCTACTTTATAAAGATTTGGAAAATGTTCTAATAACCATTCTCCAATTGCTTCACAACTCATAGATCCGAAGTATAATACTCTATCTGAACTAAAATTAACTCGCAATTCTTTTTGTATTGCTCTGGATACCATTATGAATTCTTCATCTCTATCAGTATGCGTTACGTGTGCATAACATTTAAAGTGAAACATATGCCTATGAATATCCGATAAAAATCCTACTTCTGGGAATACTTCTCTTGCTGCCGGCCAATTATGTAATCCTTCCATTTGGAATTGTACTGCTATACTATATTTCATTTTATTGATTGTGCTATTAGTTGTTTATATTTAGTTGTTGACCACCCATGGTCTCTGTTTATATAATGAATTTCAATTGGTAAATCATCACCAGTAAATGATCTATTAATATAATCATCTCCTAAGAATCTTATGTCATAGTTACCATATTTTAACATATTATATAATTCAGATTCGGTATTATATGCAATAATCGCAGGAATATCTAATGCAAATAATATTTCTCTGCGCTCATCTACGGTTAATACTGGCTTCATTTTTTCAGGACGCTCAATAGTAGGATCATCGTGTAATAACACTACAAAATAATCGCAATGTTTTTTACATTCGTTAAACATTCGAATATATCCAGGATGTATAACATCAAAATTTCCTGCAACTACACCTCGTTTCATAGTTCTTCGTCAAATTTATAGTTGTCTGGATTGATATGCATCATATTGCATTTTGTAACTTGTGATACACGATACCAACCAGCATCTACACTAAATGTGTCAGTATCTTTTAAATATTGCAATGCATCATCTTGTACTCGATATATAATATGACAACGATTAAATAAATCCGTTGGTATTTTTTTCAAAGTTTGTAAGTCTGCTTCCAATGTAACTACATTGTAACTACTATCTAATATTTTTCGAATTTGACTAACGTGTAACTCTTTAACAGAAGCACCGCCCGCGCCGTCAAGCATTTTCTTTACATATTCAATTGTAAAATAAAAATGCGGGTACGTTGCAATTTCACCTGTTTCTATTTCGCTATCTAATTCACGGACAAAGTATGTCATTATATCACTATAACGACCTTCTACTTCTTTACCGCGCCATACCTTTTTACCGTACATATAACTTTTTTTATTATTATATAGAAAATATTTCTATTTTCCAAAACTAAAAAATTTTGTTGCAACATTATTTACAGGTAATTGACCCCAACCTCGTGCTGCATAAAAATCATCTAGTTTACCTTTGAGATCTGATTCGAACATTTTGTTACGATCTATATATTTTGCAACAAAATCTTCTATAACATTTGGATCTTGATATCCTCGCAATGCTAAACTATCAAAACCTAATGGATTATTAACTAAATAAGCCCATTTAACTTTTTCTCCATCACTAATTGGTTCGGTATCTGTTATGGAATTCATTTCTAACAAATCATTATAATTAATTGCAGATTTTACATGCACCGGTGTGCCCTTTACATATCCAGATAATGCTTTTCGACCTTTAGTGTATTTTGAAATTTCCTTAACTCCGGAGTTCTTCATGATATTAACAACTTCAGATTGTGATATTTTATTTTTAAAATTCATAATCAAATCGGTCGTATCAGATTTACTTCGTTCTTTAAGAATAAACCACAATACTTCTTTCATTATTTTTTTGAAGTCTTCTGGGAAAGATGATCTAACAACATCCATCCCTTTGATATCCATTTTATCCGTAGGTTTACCTTCTTTATAGATTACCCATTGTGCATATCGCTTTTTAGCAATCCATAATCCGGATTTTGCAACATATTCTTGTTTAATTTTAAAACGATGTGAATCTGTATTCAAAAATACTTTAGCATATTGTCCATATAACATATTAATATGTTTCTGAACTTCATCAGCAATACCATTTGTTTGTTCAATCATAAACTGTTCATTGGTATAATCTGCATCCGGATATCTAAATTTAATTAACGGTAATGCTGAAATAAAACATGAATCTGTGTCTGTATAGAATGCATAGTCAACTGCCAATCCTTCTGCATTAACTGTTTGTGGTTGTCCAATTTCTTTTTCATAATAACGATCGATACATTTACCTGTGAATTTGATAATAGATTGACCAACTGCTGTAATTGCACCCGCATTATCCATGTCATAGAAACGAAATGTCTTAAGACCTAATACTCCATAAAATGAATTTAATAATACTTTTTGAGTTAACTGTAATGCATCATAAAATTTATATTCTTCAGATCCAACTTCATACTCATCTCGTTTATCTTTGTAAATAACACGTTCATCAAACCATTTCTCCAAAATAGTAGGTAAGAATCCTCGCTTATCGTTGCGATATACTACTCCATTACTTGCAATTGTATAATTGTTATCAATTAACCATTGTTTAACATCTTGTACATAAGTACCATCAGTAAAATGTGCTTGAGTTGATTCTGATTTTAATAAACATGTTTCATCCCAATTTGGTATTACTGCTAATTTAGTTTCTGGAGAAATATTAATTGACATGATGATACTAGGATATAGCGATGTTAAATCCAAGTCATATATCCAATTATACAATCCAGGCACCGGTGGCATAACATATGCTCCTGCTAATGATTCGTCTGATTCATCTTCTACAAAACGAAATGCTTTATTTGGAGCAACAAATCCGTTGCGTTTCAAATCTACTATTGCAGCGCCGTCTAGGTATTTAGATGCGTGGTATACATCTTCATATGGAACGTGACCTTTATGGCAAATAGTTCTTGCTAATGCTAATAGTTGAAGTTTTTCATCCATTTCATAAACCAAGTCAACGTCAGTCATGTTGTATTCAACAAACTTATGTATATCTGTTGCAAATAAATGATTTAAATCGCCATCATATTCAATTTTACCTCGACCTATTTCTTTTTTAGCAACAGTGTCTAATCGATAATTAGGTAGTTCTGTATATGTAAAGTTTTTATACAATTTAATGTAGTCTAAACTAGATACTCCAAATATTTTAAACTTTTGTTTTTTTGGATCGTGGTCAACAATTCCAGCTGGACTTAATTTATTGATTGATTGTGCCCCTAATACTTTTTTGCATCGTCCTAATAGATATGGAATATCATATCCATCTGTGTTCCATCCAGTAATTATAGTAGGTCTAATTTCGGCAAACGCATTAATAAACCTAGTTAATAGGTCAGCTTCTGAACGAAATATTTCTACTGCATATGTATCTGCTTGAATATTAGTGTCTTTTATAACTTTACGTTCATCTAATACAAGTACTCGTCTATCATTGCCTACTTTATCATGATATGCAATTGATGTTATTTTTGTTCGTAAATTCTCCGTATTACCATATCCAATTTCATCTCGCTCTGACTCAATATCAAAAAACAATTCTCGATGACCTGTTGACACGGTATCCGAATCATAATATAAATCAATTAATGTACGTACACTTTCATTTAAATCTGATTCATATGACTTTGGATCATCTTTAAGATTACCACTTACTCGTTTTAATTTAGTTCCATTCAATGCAACATAATCACCGTACGGGTCTGGTAAATAACCGTATGGTTTAAACTGAAATGTGTGATATCCTTCTGTATCATCCCATACATGTATTGTATTAGTTTTTCTGTGATAGTTTATTGCTTGATACATGTTTTATTTTATATTATAAATGTCCATTAAATTTCTTTTTAAGCCGTTGTCATCTAATCCATATCCTACTACCCATTCTTCTCCAATTTCAAAACCACAGAAGTCAGATAATTTGACTCCATCTTTTCGTTGTAATAAAGTGATAATTCGAGCAGACTCTGCATTCTTTGAATTAACCATGGTTAATGCTTCTAATAACGTAGTTCCTGTATCACAAATGTCATCTACAATATAAACACGTTTTCCTGTTAAGTCTAATTCAATATCTTTAATTCGTCGTATTCCACCAGAATTATCTTGTCCTTCATATGACTTTAATCGAATAAAGTCAATTTCACAATCGGTAGTAAAATGTTTCATTAAATCTGAAAAGAAATGAAATGATCCGTTAAGTATACATATGAATACAGGTGGTAGTTTATTGCCACTACTTGTGTAGTCACTATGTATTTGTCTTGCTAATTCTGCAACTCGCTGTTTGATTTGTTGTTCTCTGATGATTGTTTCCATATACGGTAAATTCCAAATGCATTGATACTAATTATAACTAAACTTAGAAACATATGACTAATATTATGTATCGAAACATCATATATAATCCAACCAATGTCCCCAACTATCCAAATAATCATTGCATATTTATAGAAGCCTTTAGCGTTAACAAAGGCTCCTAATAATATTAATGCAGTGCTTATCCAACCTAGAATTTCAATCATTCTTTGATTAATGCAATTTCAGATTCTCTAATCAAAATATAATCTTCATCATCTAATCTAAGTTTCTTTTGATCGCCAATATTAGATGAATGTATTAATATTTCTTGTCCAACTTTAGTTGACATTGGTATACGGTCTCCTGTCTGAGTAAATAACCCATCTCCGGCTGCAATTACGGTACATGTTAAAAAATCATCCATTCCTGTAGTTAAGATGATTCCACTTTTTGTTTTGTCTTGTTTTGCGTGTTGCTTAATTAAAAGCTGATCTCCAATTGGTTTCCAATTCATAACTTGTTCCTATTTTATTAATTTAATAACTGTTTTACTGCGTTTGGTGTTATCGATTCACCAATGATACGTTTTGATACTTCCCCATTTAATACTAATACCACTGTTGGTATAGTTTTTACTAGATAGTCATATGCCATCTGTGGACTAGCATCTACGTCTACATACCGTATTGGTAAATTTGCTTCTTGCAATCTAGGCTTAATTGCTTTGCATGGTCCACACCATTCTGCTCCAAAATAAATTACTTGTTTCATTACCAATTCTTTCTTTTTTCTTTCATACAATATATGCAACGTTCATAACCAATTTTTCGTAAATCGATATAAACATGTTTACATCGAATCTGTTTTATTATTTGTAACAATAGATTTAAATATTTCATTGTTTATTTTTATATCTATTATAAGTTGAAATAACTTGAACTTTGTCATTGTGATGTATAGTATGAACATATGATACTATACTATCAATTTCTACAATTGTATCATTAATTTGTTCTAAACAAAGTTCTCTAGTTATTTCACCTTTATATAATTCTACCTCATATCCAGTAAATACAGCAGTGGGTTTACCTTTATAATACAAAGTATCATTTTTACTAGACCAATTTTTTAATTGATTTGCAGTTAATATATTTTTTTTAGTTGCACAACTCGACATTAATGCAATTGCAGCTAATATTAATAATTGTTTCATGATGTTTAAATTTAAATGTTATACTCCTCTTTTTGTGTCATATGCAGTTTACACCCCGCGGCGCGTGTCGAAGGCCACGATATGGTCGCGTCCTGTCATATTATAACCATGTTCTGCACACATTTCAAATACAACTGGATACATTTTTATTAATTCTTCTCGAGTGTCGCCAGCTGGCATGATATATGTTTTATCCTTAGGAATTCCTAAATATAGTCGAGCTGCCTCAATTTCAATTAAATTGTCATCGGTTCCATCCCACACTGGCTTATAATGATAATCTGTGTGATATTCTAATGTTTGTTTCATTGCCGCATAATTTAATCGATACTTGTTATGCTGTTTTATCATAGCATCATCCGTGACCGTACCCTGTGGTGTATGTACACCCAAAACGGGAACGCTATTATTAAACTTAGGGCTGAGACTGATAAGACCAATAGGATAATCAGTCCTAATAAAATGCGAACCTTCAGTCTCAATAGTGATAAGAATATCTCTTTCATGTGCAAAGTGAGTCAATTCATTTACTAATGCAGGATGCATAGTTGGAGAGCCACCAGTTAACATCATTTCTTTGATATGTGGATTTTCTTCATATATATTAATGATGTCGTTGAATGTGAATTGTCCTTTCTCCGGGTGAATACTTGTGTACCAAGAGTCACACCAACCACCTTCGCCAAAATAACATCGGTGTGTGCAACCTGTAGTTCGTACTGCAATTGTAGGTCTACCGAAACGACTTCCTTCGCTTTGTACGCATCTGTATAATTCTACAATTGGTAATGTTTTATTGTAATCTTCTATTCTATTCATAACTTAAAATGGTAAATCGTAATCATCTTCTATAATGCTAGTTGTATCAACCGGCGATGTTGTAGTTTTATTAAAAAATACATCAAGCATAGACCTTTGATACATCATAACTTTACCTGTGTATTTATTAGTACTAACTTCTTTAGATTCTATCTTAGCGCTTGTGCTAACTGCATATTTATAAACCTTTTCTCCAATACCGGGTTCTGGTGTTTTATTTCCTAAATACTCAAAAACTGTTAACATTTCTGTTATCGGCCCATTTGATGGATTAGATGTATTAGTATTAATGGGAGTTGCAGTTATTGTGTACTGCATACCATTTTCTTGCCATGATGCTACTATTCTACTCATTATGATTATTTTAAATTATTCTCCGTAACTTGCTGAGTTTCTTTCATGCTCATAAACTTCAACTTTAACTGCTCTAACTCGGCCTTCGGTTTCGTCTTTTAAGAATGTATTGATAATTTCATACAAATATTTTGCAAATTGTTCGCATCCTACCGCATCCATTAGTCTTAATTGAATAATTCCATCTTCATCCATTTTTTCAAATGTCTCCAAGTATGGATCATCTTTCGCTACAATTGTAGTATGATCTAGCATATGAGCAAAGAATTCTTTAGGAGTCATACCACCTATTGTAGTACGAGCTCGCTTCATACCACCGAAGTCAAATACCCAATTGCGGTGATCTAATTCACCTTCAAACCATACTCGAAATGAAACTGCATATCCATGTAAGAATCTGCAATGAGTGCCTTCTGCTCTCCATTGACGGAAGCAAGCTGAGTAACCGTCAAATAATTTAGTTGATTGAAATTTACTCATTATTTTTGTTTGTTAACAATTGATAAAAACTCTTTACGTGCTTCAGGATCTGTTTTAAAACATCCTCCCATTTTGCTTGTTACTGTATCAGAATTAACATCTTGGATTCCTCGAGATTTTACACAATAATGTGCTGCTTCTATAATTACGCCAATATCCTCTGTTTCTAAAATATAGCTTAAAGCATAATAAATTTGTTCAGTTAATCTTTCTTGTATTTGCGGCCTTTTAGAAAAGAACTGAACTATTCTATTTAATTTACTTAATCCTAATACTTTATTTTTAGGTATATAACTAATATGGCATGAACCGTCAATGATAACAAAATGATGTTCGCAATTTGATTGTACATTGATATTGCGCTCAATAACCATTTCATCATATTTCATCTTATTATCAACCGTAGTTGCTTTTGGAAAATGTTTATAATCTAACCCAAAGAAGATTTCATTTACATACATTTTTGCAACACGACTTGGAGTATCGATTAAACTGTCATCTCGTAAATCTAAACCTAATACATTCATAATGTCAGTAAATTTATCTTTAATTTCTGCAATTTTTTCTGAATCGGTTAATCCATTATCTACCATTGGTGTTTCTACACCTTTATCAATTAAAAATTGTTTTACTTGTAATCCTAATTGTTCATCTGTTTTCATATAGTCATTTCTTTTTTATATATTATAGAATAATTTACTTTGTTTTCAAAGTTTTTGAACCTTTTTCGTGTTGTGGTTGATAAGGACAATGACGACATCCATTTCCACAACAATAACCTCTACGTGCGTGATATGATTCCGTCATTACTCGTAATCCATTTTCATAATAAAAGTCCGTAGGAAGGAGCTTGTTTCCAAACTCCCTTACGAACTGTTGTTGTATCCAATCTTTTGATGCTGGTTGTATCATAATGTTACATGTTTGGATCACCTGGAGTATCTATTCCAGATGCATCGTATTTTGTTAGTTGAATTAAATTTACTTTGATTTGAGAATTTCCCAATGCCCAATTCGCTACGAGTCGGTGATGACCATCAAATATTGCCATTTCTCCATCATCGAATTCGACTACGTCTATAAGAGACAGTTTATTCAAATCATTAAGTATACTTTTCACTTTATTGCTTTGAATATTTGGTTGTGTTATGTGTATATCTTGTATATTTACAAATTGAATTCTACCGTTATTTTTATTCTTTTCAAAAGCTTCTATTACTTCACTCCAGGTATGGCGACTTTTATTAAAAATGCCTTCAATATTTTTAGCATCATCAAATAATTTACCTGC
>Ga0172373_10004233_pt1 | contig 20356 bp, 20 predicted proteins | sample Lak10m_2_FD_114546 | JGI IMG/M metagenome (GOLD analysis project Ga0172373, IMG submission 114546) | Freshwater microbial communities from Kabuno Bay, South-Kivu, Congo - kab_092012_10m | ecosystem: Environmental > Aquatic > Freshwater > Lake | place: Democratic Republic of the Congo...
CGACGAACGCAAAAGCAATAAGGATAATGGCTTGTCCTCGTTCGGTTTTCCGTAGGAGTTTTTTAAAATTCATTTTCATATTCGGCATTCCTGATAAAGCGCCAGTCTTTTCATGGCTGTCGGCGTAAAGTTATGGTTTGGCTGATACCAAAGGCGTAATGGTGGAACTGTACAACATGGAAGGATTCGCTTCAGAGAAAAACGGCTCCGTCCACGGCAGGTGAAGAACTCCTTCATAGCTATAAAAGATCTCGATGATAAGAAGACCCATATCCACTGGGACGGCATTGTTTGCAGTCAGATATGATTCCAATTCCACATCGCCGTATAAGGTGTTGGGGCTGGTGGCATTGTAAAACTTGTAGAACTCCGAATCCACAGGGTGCCGTGTGATGCTGTCAATTGAATCCGGGTCAGCGGATTCGTCAACTCGTATGGTGAGGACGGATATTAACACGTTATCGCGGGTCGGGTCCACGATCACCTGACGGGCGGCCGAGTCATCGGGCGGCATGAGCGAGTCAACAACGGCCTGGGATGCGCCGCTGTAGAAGTTGATATCGTCTGTAACAACACCATTTACCTTCATGAATGGATTTTGATTGCTGTACACGCGCGCCGCGGCACGCACGGCATCCTGCAGCGAAAGATAGGTGTTGAGCATAAACCCAAATTCCACCATCCCGGAAAACAGAAGGATCAACACCGGCAGGGTGATGGCAAGTTCCACCAGACTCTGGCCTTTTGCTTTGCGTGAGCCTCGTCGTGTAGATTTGGCCTTCTCAAGGAATGCCGTACATTTTCTCAGTAAACCTGACATAGTCCTCATTTTAATCTTTTCCTACAACTTCAACAGCCGCCCGGCTGTTTTGTAATGCGTTCGAGATGAATTGTTTCTGCAACGTGGGGAGAGATGAAATCGAAGAGAAATCACCGATGTAGTTTTATAGACATATTATATCCTATTGCATGAGCAAGGGTAATTGTCAATAAATCGCATGCTTACATTTCTGTTAGAAAAATTGGGATTATTTTCCCTCTCAAAAACGAAATCGTCCAGGACGAAGTCGAAGGATATTGAGTAAAACGATCGGTATGCATTGCGCCGGAAATCGAATTTTACTGCGGACTGTTTTTCGCCTCAACCTTCGGGAAGGCTGTTCTGCCATCTATTGAATGAGCAACACCTCGGGCATGGTCAGAACATCGTAGTTCTGTTCATCCTTGTATTTGATGTAGATGTTGTCCGTCCCGTCCACTTCCACGTAGTAACCAATGATCTGGCTGTGAAACGCGCCGCCGCCCTTTGAGCTCAGGCCGTTAATGCGAACATCCGCGCCGGGGGCGAGAATGGTGCCGCGGTAATTGGAATCGTCGCTTCCGTTCAAGGTAAAAATGCTATGGTTGCCGATCGGCAGATAGAACAACAATCCCTTGAACATGCCGCCGGTGGGCGCGCTAAAGTCCACAGTGGCGTTGGTGTTAATGCTTACTCTGCCTGTGTCCACCATAAGAACAACATTGTTTGCGGTCAGGTGTTGACCCGCCTCGATAATGACATCCCCGCCGATGCAAAAAATTCCGCTGTCTAGGTGGGTCACGCCTTCGGGAGGGAAAACATCTTCATCGTAGTTCCCGGCATACAAAATGCTGCCAGTCTCATCCACCTCTGCCATCTTCTCTCCGCAGCTGACATTGGGCAGTTTGATCGAAGGTGGATAGGCGATCGGGGGAGCCCCGGTTTGCATCGGGAAAGGCGTGATCAGTTGCGGCTTTTGCACCTGAGCGCCCCCAACGACCGAGATCGGGCTGTCATCTCGCACGCGAATGCTCCCACTGCCAAATGAAATGAAGGCGCAGTCAGGGTTATCTGAATTAATGAATAGACCGCCGCCTTCAAAGTTAAGGGTCGCCTCGCTGTGGATCCAGAACGAGCGGTGCATATCGCAGCGGCTGTGAGGGGCCAGGCTGACGAGCGCATACCCGTCGAACATTTCGCCCATCACCGCAGGTTTTGATTGCGAAACAACCGTCACAACGCTTGTTATTTCTGGAATGCCGATTGCCGGCCCAAAATAGGTTTTCAAGTGAGAAGTGATGATAACTTCAATGAATTCAGGGTTGCCGCTGTAGTCACCGTTAATGGGAGGGGTGTTTAATTCAACCGTATTGGAAACACCGTCATTGTTATATCCATTATTTTTGGCAGTGGTAAGAGCAGCTTCTCTCCAATTGGCCCCCTCAATACGGGCATTTGCGGCGGCCAATGCGGCTGCTGATGCGGCGGTCTCTGCACGGCGGCTGTCGATGTAGGCGTTCCCGCCGTCAATGGCGAGGGCGGTCATGCCGATCAATCCCACGATCGAGAATACGATCAGGATCATGGCCTGGCCTTTTTCGTTTCGGGCCTGTGCGGAAGCGGGGTTGTTCATTTTTTTCATTTGCATGGGGGTTGAAGGATCACATTGGTGGCAGACCCGGTCAAGGCGATGGTGTCTGAACCGATAAGGTTCCCAATAAAAGGCATTAGGAATGGATATTGATATTTCACGCGAACACGCAGGCTGTTGGCCTCGCCGCCGGTACTACCCTGGCAAGCGCCTCCAATGGTTTTTACTTCCACTTGCACAGTTTGTTTGTTGAGCAAATCCACTGGCGAGGAGAACACTTCTCCTTCTCCTTTTGGAGAGATATTTCTGGCACGGTTCTCGATCTCGGCTCTATTGCCCGGGTTAAACGAACCGTACAAAGCCCCTTCCTGTGCCGCGTCTCGGATGATTGCGTAGGAGAAAAGCGCCATGCCGAAATCGATCGTCCCGAGCAACAGCAATATCAATACCGGCAGACTGATAGCCACCTCAACAAGGCTTTGTCCGTGTTCGCGGCTGGGTCGGTTCAGTTTGTGGTTTGCTTTCTGCATATCGTTAATGGCTTGAGTCTATTGGGTAGTTTACACAGCCCGGTGTACCAAGCGTAATGATGATTCTTTCCGTACCGTCCGTCTGGGTGTAGTTCTGGTGGAATACAAATTGGACGGTGGAATGACCGGGCGGGATGGATGGGTAAAAAGCAGGGATGTAAGCCGATGGGCTGTTAATGTCGCCGTTCCATGATTGGGACGCGAGCAGGATCTGCCGCAGGCGCAGAGATGTGTCACCGCTGGAAAGGTGACCCGTATCATGATTCCATTCCACGTAGACCTGCGCCGCGCTAAGGGTATAGCCGGTCATGTTTTCTATGTCCATTGCCATCATGCTATCTTTTACATAAAGAGGACCGTGGAACACACCGGTGATCCCGTTACAACTGATGGCTGTCGGCGTGATGGATGGGGTGCTCGTCGGCAGAGGTGTTTTGGAAGGAGTGAATGTGATTGTAGGTGGACGGGGAGTGCCGTTGTTTAGAGCAAGCTGCGTGTTGGTGGCGTACCCGGCGATTTGGGTGTTGATCGCTCCAATAATGCTTGTGGGCACTGGCTGGTTTGTCGAAGTCGGTATCAGTGTTTCTGTGGGGATCTCGAAACCGGCCTGTGTTTCCGTGGGAACTTTGGATGGAGTGGCAGATTCCGCTGCAAAGGAGAGCGGCATGGATGAACCGGCGATCGGAACAGATATTAAAAAGGTGCGCGCGCTGGCAGAGACGACGGAGAGTGGGTCAATGGGCAGGATAGGCAGGATGGGTTCGTAACTGGCAGATACTTGCACGATAATACGGTCCCCATTGCGGATGATGTTGTCTTCGATTGGGCAGGAGTTTGAATCAGGGCTTGGGTCAATGTCTGATATTTGGATCTGTGTTCCGTCTGGTGTGAGGCCGCGGTCATAGGTGATGTTGATTTCATCAAAGTCAACGATAATCGCCGATCTTTCTGCAACCTCGCGAATTCCTTCGCAATCCTGAAAATAATTCCCGTTTGAGGTTTCGCCCCCAGCTGCTCCATAGCGGGCAGCCTGACGGGAAGCGTTTGCCACGGACGCGAAGATAAAGATCAAGCGTGACACCTCGATCAACCCGTACAGCAACGCAACTAAAACAGGCATGACAAGCATGAACTCAACCATGGCTTGCGCCTTGCTTTTGTTGCGTCGCTTCATACGGAAAAGATTCATCATTAGGTTTTTCTAGCCGGGTTAGCCGGGTACAAGTTTCTCGACAAATTTTGGAAAGTAAACAATAAGGAATGCGCTGGTGATAAAGTATGGGCCGTAGGGGATGAAGCGCATCAGCGCATCCGCTGCGTATTTACGGGTGAGCAAAAGACCGAGGATGAGTAACAGGCTGGCAAATCCGCCAAGTAAAATTCCGAAAAGCAAGCCAAACCAGATCAAAGGCCAGCCGAGGATGAGTCCAATAATGGTAACAAGGATCACATCCCCTGCGCCAAGAGCTTCTTCGTCATCTGCTTCCTGTCCGCTTGCGATCATTCTTCTGGTGCGGATCTTGGCAAAGAGGACGCCAAGATAATAAAGGATTAGCATGATGATCAAGCCGCCCAGTCCGCCTGCCAGCGTGGCTTTAAGTCCGTGTGAAATAAGACCCACTACCAGCGCAAGAAATGAGCCGAAGATGCTGGTGGGGTGGAGAATGAGTCGATGTTCCATGTCAATCGTAAAGATAACCGCAAAGTATGTGGCAAGTATTAATCCAAGAAAGTAGCCGATCTTTGAAGGCGGGTGCAGCCATGTATACACGCTGATCGCAAGCAGCGCAACTTGCACGACCCAGACGCGAGCTGTGCGCTTATGTCCGTTTGGGCACGCCCGAAAAAGCAAATAATCTTTCCACGAAAAAGAAGTTCCGCAATACAAGCAGGTTGGCTGACTGAATTTTCTTGTAACTGGTAGAACGTCTGAAAGATAGTTTACAACAAGCCCGGCAATCCAACCGAGAAGTAAAGGTAAGAGCACAGTAATTGACATGAAAATTATTATAATTCCAATTGTGACCCGCCGTAAAGTTGATGCTTGGTGTAAGTCATTTGCAATGTTCTTGGCGGAATTTTAAAACTGCCTTACAATCTTGAAGGTTTAAGGAGATTCAAAAATATGGAAGAATTTGTCATCGAAGGCGGGGTTCCTTTGCAGGGCGAGGTCATTCCTTCAGGGAATAAAAATGCTGCACTGCCATTGCTTGCTGCTTGTTTGTTGACCGATGAACCGGTGGTACTTCACAACCTACCTTTGATTCGCGATGTGCTTGCCATGCGGAAGTTGATAGAAAGCCTTGGATCTCATATTGAAGAGGTGGATGCAAATTCATGGCGTATCACTACAAAAGAGCTCGTCGCTTCTCACCTGGACCCGGACTTGTGTCGCCGTATCCGGGCGTCGATTCTCATCGCTGGGCCGGTTCTGGCTCGCGCTGGCGGCTTGCGCCTTCCACCCCCAGGTGGAGATGTAATTGGCCGCCGCCGCTTGGATACCCATATTTTGGCGCTAAGGGCGCTGGGCGCCAAAATCGCTTATGATCGCATTTTTGATATATCGTCAAACGGATTGATAGGCGCTGACATCCTTTTGGATGAAGCTAGTGTGACCGCAACTGAAAACGCAGTGATGGCGGCTGTTTTGGCGAAAGGGACATCCTATATCCGCAACGCTGCGTCCGAGCCACATGTGCAAGAGTTGTGCAATTTCCTGAATCTGCTTGGCGCGCAGATCGATGGTATTGGCTCGAATACCCTTCGTATCGTTGGCGTTCCGCACTTACATGGCGGCGAGTATACAATTGGCCCCGACCTGCTTGAGGTTGTTAGTTATATTGGGGCAGCAGTGGTCACTCGTGGAAATATCCGGATTCGAAATGCTGGTATTCAACACCTCGGCATGGTTGGACAGATTTTTCACCGACTGGGGGTCCACTGGCAGGTAGATGGAAATGATCTGGTCGTCCCTTCTGAGCAGTCCCTGACCATCGTCTCTGATTTGGATGGCGCCGTGCCTGAGATCAAAACAAACGTCTGGCCGGCTTTCCCAACTGACCTGACCAGCATCGCGATTACGATCGCGACTCAAGCATCAGGCTCTGTCTTGTTCCATGACTGGATGTTTTCCGGACGAATGTATTTTACGGATAAGCTAGTCGGTATGGGTGCGCGAATTATTCTGTGCGATCCATACCGTTGTTTGATCCAAGGTCCTACTCAACTTTATAGTGAAAAATTGGAAAGCCCGGATATCCGTGCAGGCATGTCATTATTGCTGGCAGCTCTTGCCGCCAAGGGGACTTCGAAAATCAGGAATGTTGTGCAAATTGAGAGAGGGTACGAACGCGTAGATGAAAAACTGCGGATGCTTGGCGCAAGGATTACTCGCGAAAAGGAATAATTTTGCAGAAATTACACATCAATTGGCGCATAAACAAAAAGAGAGACCGGTATTTTTTCGGTCTCTCTTTTTGTTTGTTGTCAACGTACCGACTTATGGCACAATGATTACATCTTTTCGGATCTTCACCACAAACTGGTGGTTGTCGCCAACGCGGTTGTTGACAATGCCCGACGCACTACTTGAAGCATTGCCCCCAAGGTCGATTAAAGCATAGGCATAGTATGAGCCCTTTGGAATAGACATTACACGTTTTTCACCTTTGGCAAGAGGAGTTATGCCGGGGATGAAGCCACATTGGGCGAATGCATTAGGTGTTCCCAGCCAAAGTGAGAAAGTTACTACTCCTCCAGTTTCATTTTCAACGCGGATATTGGATCGAGGGCCAGCCTCTGCCACGTTCATGATGCCGTCGCAACTGCCAGTAGAAGATGAGGCTTGTTGTGTGGCAGTTGGGATAACGATTTCCAGTGTAGGCAAAGGAACCGGTGTAAACGTCGGCAACGGAGTCGGGCTTGGTGTTTCAGTCGGAGGAATAGGTGTAGCGGTTGGGATCGCCAACTGAGTCATTGCGACTACGGTCCATGCGGCTGAAACAGCGGTACCTTCAACTTCTGCAGGCGCCAGCGTGGGAGTGCCTTGTGGTCCGCAGGCAGTAATAAAAACAGCAAGTACTACCAGAACGGGAATTATTTTTTTGAGCATGCGTTTCTCCATTTCTTATTTGGCGAGTTTTTATTTTATTGAAACTCTAGTTTTGAAAAATTCGATCTTTATAGCTTTGTCATTTGATAATGAGAAAGCTCCTGTAAACTCCCTGCCACCGACCCAGGCAACGTAGGTATATTTCCCTACAGGGGCGTCAATATCAATATATTTTTTGACTGGATATTCAAGGATGGTCACATTTCCCTTGCTAGTTACGCATCGCAGGGAAATGTATACATCGGCCTCAGCCTTGTTCGTCAGGTAAATAGATCCGCTTGGAACATCCGGGGGGAGTGTCCCGTAAAACTGGGGTTGAGGTAGTATTGTTGGTGTTAAAGGATTCGCCGTAACACTGGGCACAACAGTTGATAGTAAGGTGCCAGTGCTTGTTACTGATAGTGCACCTGCTGTTTCAGTATCTGGAACCGCTGTACCGGTACCCAGCGTTGCGGTTAATGTCAGTAATATCGGGTTTTGGGTTTCCGTTGGTGTAGGCTGAGTAGGCGTTTTCGTTGGGGTTGTCACCACGGGGGTGTTACTTGGCGCAGACGTTGCGGTGGGTAAGGCTTGAAGGGTCTGTTGGGAAAGAATCGCTGCAGTGGCCTGAAGTTCCACCTCAGAAACTGGAGTTGGGTTGGTTGACTGGGTTTGAAACAAAGCTGGCATACAGGCGCTAAGTGAAAGGCACAGCGCGATGACTAGGACAAATGCTTTTTTCATAGCCAACTCCTCAACCAACTTCTTTTTAATTCTGGTTTATCACATCCATGAATTGGGTTACCACCTCGCGCAGCATGCGCTCCGGCAATGCGCCAACCTGTCGATGCACAACTTTGCCGCCCGAGACGAATAGCAAGGTTGGGATGCCTTGAATACCGAACTTTTGCATCCATTCAGCATGATCGTCGGTGTTTACTTTTGCCACAATCAACTTGCCTTCATTTTCTTGCGCAAGTTTATCAAGTGTTGGGGCGATCATTTTGCATGGGTTGCACCACGGCGCCCAAAAATCCACAATAACAGGCACGGTAGATTGCATCACAACTTTTTCAAAAGACTCGTCGGTGATATGAATTGGTTCTGCAGGCATATTTATTTTCCTTTACGCTATTCAATAACTTTTATTGTTTCCTTCATTTAGCCGATGGAGTATAACATGGAATCCCTGATATAATCGCCGCTCATGAATAGTCTATTCTCACGTTGGAAAGATGGTCTTTCACGCACAAGCAAAGCTGCATTTGGGCAAATTGCGTCTGTGCTCGGCGCATCCGAGATCAATAATGAAACATGGGATGATCTCGAAACGCTTCTTGTTCAAGCAGACTTGGGCGTAGAGACCACAACCGCTGTTTTGGATTCACTAAAACGCCTCACGCGGACCGAAGGCCTGATCCGCGCCAATGAGCTTTCTTTTGCGCTGAAACAGGAATTGCGTTCACGACTTATCACACCGCCCGCTTTGAATTTCGCCAATAAACCGACTATCATTTTAGTTGTCGGAGTCAATGGTTCAGGAAAAACCACCACTATTGGAAAGCTAACGTCACGTTTCACGGGTGAGAAAAAGCAGATATTGCTTGGCGCAGCGGATACCTTTCGTGCAGCAGCGATGGATCAGCTTCAAGTTTGGGGTGACAGGCTAAAAGTCGAAGTGATCGTCGGTGCTTCGGAGAGCGACCCCGGTGCAGTAGCGTTCAATGCTGTTCAGGCTGGAGTCGCCCGGGGTGTGGACATTGTCATGATCGACACGGCTGGGCGCTTGCACACCCGCTTCAACTTAATGGAAGAACTAAAAAAAGTGAATCGAGTCGTTGGCAAGGCATTGCCGGGTGCGCCCCATGAAGTCTGGCTTGTGCTTGATGCAACGATTGGGCAGAACGCGTTGCAGCAGGCGCGCTCATTTAAGGAAGCAGTAAATGTGACTGGTGTGATTCTGTCAAAACTGGATTCTTCCGCACGGGGCGGTATGGCATTTGCAATTCAGCGGGAGTTGGGCTTACCGATCTTGTTTGCTGGTTTGGGTGAAAAACCTGAAGACCTGACACCCTTTGACCCGGATGCTTTCGTCGATGGAATTTTATCGAACAACTAGGAGATATCATGCATGATTTGCTTCAACGCTTGCAGGCCGCGAATGACCTGACTCAGCAATTAATGGTGCGTCTTTGACCTGACGGGCAAAGAAATTCAATTATCCCAACTCGAAAAAGAAATCGAACATCCTGATTTTTGGAATGATTCCACGAACGCACAAAAGACGATGAAGATCGTTTCAAGCCTGCGCTCGGATGTGGAGTCCTGGAATGGGTTAAAGCAGCAAATTCACGACCTCACAGATTTGGCGAAACTTGATGATGACTCGCTGCGAGCCGATCTCGAAAATGAAATTCATAAAGTAGAAGTTGATCTTGAAAAGCGATCCTTCGCTGCAATGCTTTCTGGTCCCTATGACCATGATGACGCTATTTTAGCGATCCATGCTGGGGCAGGCGGTACTGATTCCCAGGATTGGGCGGATATGCTGTTGCGCATGTATCTGCGCTGGGCAGAAGATCATGGTTTTTCTGTAGATATTTTGGATTCGACTCCCGGCGAAGAAGCAGGTATTAAAAGCGTGACTATTGCGATTGGTGGAAGTTTTGCATACGGGTATTTACGCTCTGAAAAAGGAGTTCATCGTTTAGTTCGCCTTTCTCCGTTTGATGCGGCGCACCGCAGGCATACCTCATTTGCATTGCTGGAAGTACTTCCACAGGTTTCCATGGAAGAAGCAGATATTGAGATCAACCCTGGCGATGTGAAACTGGATGTTTTCCGATCTTCTGGAGCGGGTGGGCAGAATGTGCAAAAGAATGCCACGGCGGTGCGCTTGACCCATATTCCTACAGGTATCGTTGTGACTTGTCAGAATGAGCGTTCTCAGAATCAGAATCGTGAATTTGCCATGCGAATCCTTCGCGCGCGTTTATTGGAAATACGCCAGGCAGAGCGGGAAGAAGAAAGGGCAGTCTTACGCGGTGAGTACACCAAGGCCGAGTGGGGGAGCCAGATCCGTTCGTATGTGCTGCATCCGTATCAAATGGTAAAGGATCATCGCACCGATTTTCAGTCTGGAAATTCACAGGCTGTCCTGGATGGTGATCTCGATGATTTTATGGAAGCTTATTTGAAGAGTACGGCAAAGTAAAAGTAACCAGAATCAAAAGAGCAGGTTCGAAAACCTGCTCTTTTTGTTTATCCACCAGTTGGAAGTCTTTTTTCCAATGTGCTGTTGAACATTTTTTCCTGTTCCTCGGAAGCCGATTTATACGACTTGCGGCGAACTTTCTTGCCTTTGGATTTTTCGAGTGCCTGTGCCCATGCAATTTGCATTGCAGTGAACTGAGGCTCGTTGGAAACTTCTGCTTCCATTTCGTAGGTTTCTTCTTCCTTCTTACCCTTACGTTTGCCTTTTCCTGCGCGTTCTGTGCGCTCGGGTTTGGCTTCTTCAACAACCTCTGCCTGAAGCGCCTTCATGCTTAAGCGGATCTGGCGTTTGCGGCGATCCACATCCAAAACCTTGGCTTCGATCTCTTCGCCTTCCTTGAGAACTTCGCTTGCGGTTTTGACATAGCCGTGGGTCAATTCGCTGACGTGAATCAGACCGGGGCGTTCTGCGCCGAAATCTACGAAGGCGCCGTATGTTTCGAGGCGGACAACCTTACCCTTGACGATCAGGTCAGGCTGGATCTCTTTCCATTCATAGGCAAGCGGCTCGATCATGGTGAGTTCGACGCGGTCTTTCTTCACGCGACGCACCCAAACATCCACAGTCTGGCCTTCCTTTACAACGTCTTCGACTTTGTTTACTGCTTCTGTCTGGAGTTGTGAGATGTGTATGACACCAGGTAAACTCTGTCCGATGTCAACAAGTGCCCCCGCGAGAGTTGTCTTCAAAACTTTGCCGCTGAGTTTGGTTTTTGGTTCAAGCGCTACGGCGGGCGCGCTGTCGGGTGTAGTCATAATATATTCTCCTGCTGTTTGAAATAATGCCGAAGAAAGATTATACCTGTCAGGCAACGATACGTCAACAAGCAATTGGTAAGAATTCACTAATCTGTAACTGCGCTAAAAATTATTTTTCGCTCTTGTCGATTACTTTGTCCGTGTGTATAATCCAAAAACTAAAAGCGTTGATGGGAACGAGTAAATCCGTCGAAACGGTCAGCGAGTCCGAGGTCAGGTGTGAAGCGGATACGCGTAGATGATTGAAAATCCTCCAGAAGCTGTGAACTGAAATTAAGCAGTAATCTGTTTGAGAGTAGGGAATCCGAAATTGTTCTTCGTTATCAGAACAGGACGATGGTTGTCGTCCATTGAGTGTCCATCTTCGGATGGAAATCAGAGTGGTACCGCGTGAGTCTTTCTCTCGTCTCTGTATGGAGATGAGAGTTTTGTTTTAACTACGAAACGAATGACTAAGATAGTAGGAGAATAGCTATGTTCAAATCAGTAAGCCCGAAACTTGATGCGCCTTCTTTGGAGGAAAATGTCCTCAAGATGTGGAAGAAGCAGGACATCTTTAAGAAGACGATAGAGCAGCGCGAGGGCAAACCAGAATACGTGTTTTATGAAGGACCTCCCACCGCCAACGGACGCCCGGGTGTTCACCATGTTTTGGCGCGTGCATTCAAGGATATGTTCCCGCGCTACAAGATCATGCGTGGATTTCATGTCTCGCGCCGCGGTGGGTGGGACACGCACGGCCTGCCCGTTGAGATCGAAGTGGAAAAGCAGCTTGGCTTCAACAGCAAACATCAGATCGAAGAATATGGCGTTGATAAATTCAACGAGCTTTGCAAGAATTCCGTCTTTACCTACATTCAGGAATGGGAGAAGCTCACAGACCGCATTGCCTTCTGGGTTGATCTGGATACTGCCTATGTGACCTACACCAACGACTATATTGAGTCGGTTTGGTGGATTCTGAAAAACTTCTGGGAAAAGGACTTGCTTTTCAAGGGCTATAAGATCGTACCGTATTGCCCGCGTTGCGGCACGCCTCTTTCTGACCATGAAGTTGCTCTCGGTTATGACGACGCGGTCGACCCGTCAGTTTTTGTGCGCTTCCCGCTCGTAGATAAGCCAGATACTTCATTATTGGTGTGGACCACAACTCCGTGGACGCTTCCTTCCAATGTGGCTGTTGCCGCTCACCCTGATGTGGATTATGTAACTGTCGAGCGTGATAACAATGGCGTAAAAGAAAAGCTTATCCTTGCAAAGAATTTGATCGAAAGAGTTTTCAAGGATGAAGAAGTAAAAGTAGTGGACACCTTCAAGGGTAAAAAATTGAAGGATGTGAAATACAAGCCGCTTTTCACTTTTCTTCCCACCGATAAGCCAGCCTACTATGTGATCCTTGCTGATTATGTTACCGTGGAAGATGGCTCGGGCTTGGTTCATACTGCCCCTGCTTATGGCGCAGAGGATATGGAATCAGGCAAGAAGCATGATCTCCCGATCATGTTGACCGTGCAGCCTGATGGCACGTTCATCCCTGAGATCACCCCGTGGCGTGGAATCTTCGTCAAAGACGCCGACCCGCTCATCATCCAGGATCTCGAAGCGCGTGGACTTTTGTTCCGCGCTGGGACGATCACACATACTTATCCCTTCTGTTGGCGCTGCAAGACTCCTTTGCTGTACTACGCCCGCGAGTCTTGGTACATCCGCACGAGTGCAAAAAAGGATCGTTTGGTTGACCTGAATAAAACCATCAACTGGGTTCCTGACCATATCAAGAATGGACGTTTTGGCAACTGGCTTGAAAATAACATTGACTGGTCGCTGAGCCGTGAGCGTTATTGGGGTACGCCGCTTCCTGTTTGGGAGTGTGAAAATTCCACATGCAAGCATCGCGAATGCGTAGGTTCTGTTGCCGAGCTTTCTGAAAAAGTCGGAAAAGATTTGACCGAACTCGACCTGCACCGCCCGCATGTGGACAATGTTCATTGGAAGTGTGTGGACTGCGGCGGTAAGATGACCCGCGTGAAGGACCTCATTGACGTGTGGTTCGACTCTGGTTCCATGCCGTATGCTCAATGGCATTACCCGTTCGAGAACAAGGATAAATTTGAGCAGCAATTCCCAGCGGATTACATCTGCGAGGCCGTGGACCAAACCCGCGGCTGGTTTTATTCGCTGCACGCCATTAGCACTTTGCTGAATGATGATGTTTCATTTAAAAACGTTATCTGCCTCGGACACATTCAAGATGGCGAAGGACGCAAAATGTCCAAGTCGCTTGGCAACATCGTCCAGCCGTGGGACGTATTGGACGTCCACGGTGCGGATGCACTGCGCTGGTATCTCTACACCGCCACGCCGCCCGGACAGGAACGCCGCTTCTCCTCCGATCTGGTTGGGGACGTCATCCGCAGCTTTACGCTTACGCTGTGGAATGTCTACTCCTTCTTTGTGACCTATGCCAACCTCGACAAGCCTCAAGCATTGACAGTAACCGCCGCGACCAACGATCTGGATCGCTGGCTGCTCTCTGAGTTGAACGTGCTTGTCCGTGACGTGACCGAAGCCTACGAAAAATATGATGTCACCAACGCGACCCGTCCCGTGGAAAAGTTCGTTGAAAACCTGTCTACTTGGTATGTGCGCCGCTCTCGCCGCCGCTTCTGGAAGAATGACTCGGATTCAGACAAGCAGGCAGCGTACTCCACGCTGTACACGGCGTTGACCACGGTTGCCAAACTCATCGCGCCTGCTATGCCTTTCATGGCGGAAGAGTTGTATCAGAATCTCGTCCGCTCGGTGGATGAGACTGCGCCCGAATCTGTTCACTTGGCTGAATGGCCGCAGGTGATGGAAGAGTTCATCGACGAGTCCCTCAACCGCGATATGAATTTGGTGATGAAACTCGTCTCATTGGGACATGCCGCCCGCCAGAAGGCAAACCGCAAAGTACGCCAGCCCCTCGCGGAAGCAGCGTTCTCCGTTGGAAATTCAACCGAGCGTAATGCTCTCATGAGCAACCTTGATGTGATTCAGGACGAGTTGAATGTGAAGCAAGTCCGCTTGTTGGACTCCAGCACGGAAGCTCTCTCGCACACGGTGAAGCCGCTACCCAAGCAGCTGGGACAGAAATATGGCAACAAGTTCCCCGCCATCCAAAAGGCGATCCTTGGGATGAATGCCGAAGAAGTCGCAAAGACTTTTGTGGCTGGAAAGACTCTTGAAGTGAATGCTGGCGGCGAGACCTACCAGATCATTTCCGAAGAAGTGGAAGTGAAGGCGCTGGCGAAGGAAGGCTTCTCAGTGGCCGAAGACGGCGCGTATGTTGCTGCTCTCGTGATTGACCTGACACCCGAACTCGTGGCCGAAGGTCAGGCGCGTGAATTTGTCCGCCGTGTACAGGACTTGCGCAAGACAGCCGATCTGGATGTTGCCGATCGTGTGGAATTGTTCGTCGTAGCAACAGCAGGACTGAGATCCGCGATTGAAGCGCACGAGGCATACATCAAGGCCGAAACGCTGACGACCAAACTGTCCTTTGCGAATCCGCCCGCAAATTCATCTGTCGTTGAAGATGAGTTTGACGGTGAAAAAGTGAAGGTTGGGTTGGTAAAGGTTTAATACAATAAGGCAAATGTAGAAAACGACAGACTTCGGTTGATGGAATTACCGAAGTCTGTTTTAATTTATAATCTTTACGAACCTGTTTGTGAGTCTGTGGGTTTACCACTGTAAACTAATTTCTTCAAAGGATAACCATGTCAACTTCTGAAATTGTTGAACACAAACCGAATCTCCTGCGCGTGATCGCGGCGTGGGGTGTGCATCTTTTTACTGCCAGCGGCGCGGTGTTTGGGCTGCTGGCGATCCTTGCGATCTTTGAAAAAGACTGGAAGGCGATGATCGTTTACATGATCATTGCCATGCTGGTGGACGGTTTTGACGGTATGCTGGCTCGTTGGGCGGACGTGAAAAAATACGCCAACGGCATTGACGGCGCGTTGCTCGACAATATTCTTGATTACGTCAACTATGTGCTTGTGCCCGCCCTCTTTTTGATCAGAGCGGACGTGCTTCCTGAAAGCGTTCGTTTGTTGGCAGCCTGCTCCATCCTGTTGACCTCTGCCTATCAATTCACGCAAACAGATGCAAAGACGGACGACCATCACTTCAAAGGGTTTCCTTCCTATTGGAATGTCGCCGCTCTTTATATGCTTTTGATGAACCTGCCCGTGTGGGTGAATTTCGGTTTTCTGATGTTGTTCAATATCATGGTTTTCATTCCCATCAAATATATTTACCCAAGCCGCAACAGCTATCTGCGGACGCTTACGCTTGTGCTCACATATCTCTATGGCGCTATCGGTATTTGGGGATTGATCCAATATCCCAATCATCCCCAGTGGGTGGTCTGGGCTTCATTCATTTATGTGGCCTATTATCTTGTCTTGAGCATCATCCCCAAAAAAGCAAATGCAGCTTGAAATTGTCACCAAAGCGGATGAGGAACTCTACGAGGCCTTTCAACGCCTTGTCCCTCAACTGACGAATAACAATCCGCCTCCTTCTCTTAACGATCTGGCTGCTCTCGTCCGAGACGCAGCTTCCACACTGATCATTGCCCGCAACGAGACAGGTGACATCGTTGGCGCGTTGACTCTCGCCGTTTACTGCGTGCCGACGGGCATCCGCTCCGTGATCGAAGATGTCATCGTGGACATTTCCACCCGCGGAGAGGGAGTTGGCGAAGCTCTGATGCAGCGCGGAATTGAACTGGCGCGTGAAAAAGGTGCAGCCAACATTTCGCTCACGTCCAATCCCATGCGGGTGGCGGCCAATAAATTGTATTTGCGGGTGGGGTTTACAAAACGTGAAACGAATGCTTACCAAATGAAGTTAAAGTAAATAAAAACGAGATGCTTGGTTTCAAGCATCTCGTTTTTCGTTTTACGCCTTCACTATATATTTCCCCGTAGCTTTGCTCATGTCGCTGTACTCGCCGCGATAATCTTCGGGGAGCAGTTTTGCCAGCTCGTACATCATATCGTCCACAATTTCCTGGCGCACGTCACTGGTCACTTTTACACCTTCCACATTGATCTTGAATGGGTCGCCAACGCGGATATGAAAGTCTGTGCGTTTCAGGCGTTTCAAGTTTTTGAGATACACTTCACCGCCCCAATGTGCAATGGGAATGATCGGCGAACCTGAATGAAGCGCAATGATCACCGTCCCGGGCATGGCGCGTTTTAATTTTCCGTTGTAGTTGCGTGTTCCTTCAGGTGCCAACCCAAAGATCAGCCCGTCTTCGAGTGCTTTCAAAGCCAGCTTGAGGGCTTTCATGTCCGCTTCACCGCGGTGGATGGGGATGAATCCCCAGATCCCGAAGACCCAACGCAGAAACCAGTTGTTCCATGTTTCTGCTTTTGCCCAGCCCGTTATTTTGTGTGGCTGCAGGTGGGCGAATAATAATGGGACTTCAATTTGCCCCGTGTGATTCGCGATGGCGATGATCGGTCCATGGGCGGGGAATTTATACAGATCAGGCGCGTCAATGCGGCAGGTGATGCGCGTGTAAACGCGGATGAGGGAATTGATGAACCAGGCGATGAAATTCATAGGATCAGGCGCAGATAATTTCCAGGGCTTTTGGTAGCAGTTCCAAGGTCAACTCTGAACCGTTGAGGCAGATGAATTCGCCGTCCGCGTGGGCAGGGAAGGTCATGTCCAAAGACTTGATCGAAACTTTGCTGGCGCGGCGCATCTTCACTTCGGGCTGGCTGGCTTGTGTCCCGCGAATAAAGTGCGGGATGAGTCCGAGAATGCGTCCCTTGGATGCGGTCTCGGCAATGCACAGGTCAAAGAGGCCGTCGTCGGGCTGGCTTTCGGGGGCCATCTGAAAACCGCCGCCCATGCGCCGGCCGTTCATAACGGAGATCATCAACGAAACCTGCTTGATGGTTTCCTTGTCATCCAAGACGATTTCAACCTGCGCGGGATTGTAATAAAGGAAGACGGTCTTGATTACGCCGATGAGATAGGCGGGCAGACCACGCGTCCAGCGGACTTTGATGGCTTCATTGCCGACCGCCGCATCAAAACCGACGCCGATGCCGTTGCCGAAATATCTGCCGTTGGGGTAATCGCCGCCTTTGACGATGCCGAGGTCTATCTTTTTGCGTTTATTTTCCTTGAGCGCTTTCAACCCATCATTTAAATTGGTGGGGATGCCCGTGCCGCCGGCAAAGTCGTTGCCAGTTCCAATCCCCAGCACGGTAAAGGCGGCGTTGTTGAAGCCGTCTTTGCGCGCCGCCATGATCCCATTGATGGCTTCGTTCACGGTGCCGTCACCGCTGGCGCACACGATCACGTCATATCCATCGCGGACGGCTTTTTCCGCCAGTTCGGCGGCATGCCAGACCCGTTCGGTCTGCACAAGCGTAAAATCCAGCCCATAGTCACGCAGGCTGGATTCGATTTGTTCAATTGACCTTCCGCCAAGCCCGCGGCCTGAGGTTGGATTGACGATGACAAAATATTTCATATACCGCTCCCATTTTGGAATGGGGCGAGTTTATCTTTTGTAAGGCCGATTGTCAATCAAATCAGGAATTGTGTTTTGCGTAATCTTCAGGGGTGTCGAGGTCGGCGAGAATGCTTGGGGTATCAACAATGACATGATGGATCTTGCGGGCATTCTTTTTCAAAAAATCCCGAGCCGTTTTGGGTGATTTCATCGCCAGGATCTCGTCCCATATGGGCCGCGCTACGAGCCAGGGATGTCCGCGCTGCATTTCATAGCTTGGGACGACGATCTCGGATTTGCCGGCGAGGAACGCATTGCAGACGCTGCGCACGCTTCTTTCCTCGACCTGGGGCTGGTCGCCGAGACAAATGAGAGCGGCTCCCGCCTCGCGCTTTTTTACAGACAAACCCAGTTGAATGGAACTCAGCATTTCACCTGTTTTATAGTTTTCGTTGTAGACGACTTCCACGGTTCTGCCGATCAATTCCTCAACTTGTTGGTGTGCCCCGCCTGTGACGACCAGAATATCTTTAACGCCTGATGCCTGAAATGTGGAGATGACCGTTTGCAGTACCGTGCTTTTTCCCCAGGGCATGAGCATTTTCGGTTCGCCCATCCGTTTGGATTCGCCCGCGGCGAGGATAATAGCAGTGATCATGAATTGCCTCTAAAGTTTTTCATTATCAACCAATCTTTGATAGTCTTCGGGTTTGTCCACGTCGAATAATAATAAATCGTTGTGCCATGGGATGTATTCTACTTTGTATTTGGAGAAAAGCGCCCGCCCGCCGACATCTCCTGTCAATTGCAGGAGGTCGGGGAATGCGGCTCGGTCAAACAGCACGGGGTTGGCGCGGCGTTCTTCGAGCACAAGCGGCGCTACGATGGGCTGCAATTCTTTTGTGTGAGCTTCGGTCAATGCATGGATAACCTCGCCGGGGATCTGCGGCTGGTCCGCGAGCAGGAATATAGCCCCGCCAACTTTCTGCGGCAGGGAAGCGACGCCCGCTTTTATGGATGTGCTTTGTCCTTGCTGGTATTCGGGGTTATGGACAATTTCCACGGGCAGGTCTTTTAAGCAGGATTCTACGTCAGCGGAGCGAAAGCCTGTGACGACGACAACAGGCCAAAGTCCGGAGTGCAGCGCGGTCTCGGCGATGTGTCTCACAAAAGGCTTGCCCTTCCAATCCAGCAGTTGTTTTGCTGAACCGTAGCGGGTGGCCTGTCCTGCGGCAAGGATGATGCCTGCGATGTGTTCGATGGTCCGAAACGAGTTTTGCTGAAGCGACCCGACGACGACAGAATCAAAATGCCCGAGCAATTCCCGCGCCACACTTCCGCCAATGGATTGAAGCTCTGGCGTATCAGCCTGATTGAGCAGCGCAATGCGCCGCACGCTTGGAGGGATATTTTTCAGTCCGCCTTGCGGATGGGTGAGCACGGAGATGACCGCTTGCGGCGTGAGCGTTTCGCCAATGGGCAGGCCGCTGAGTTGGGAAAAGATTTCGGGACGGTGAACGTGTTCTTCGGTGAGCGGTTTTCCAATTGTGGATAAACCAGCGACGACGATCGCGACATCTGAAAATTCAGGGATCGGCGGCTCATGCTCAGCAGGTGCCTTGATGGATTTTTGCCGCGAACCATCGGCTTCGATGAGGATAGGAATAGCCTGCTTTTTGCATTTTTCGTGTAGCCAATAAAGGGTTGCGGAATCTACAGGTAATGTACGGTTATTCTCAATTTCTCCAGTGATAAGTGTTAGGCCCTGTTCTGGAATTGATTGTAGATCGTCAATGCTTTTTGCGATGATATGCTGGTCTGCAAGTGGGATCTGCCAGACGCCAAGGTGAGAAGTGGCGGTCACGATGACGGATGATTTGCTGGAAAGCTGGCGTGCAAGCTGGAATAGGGCAGTGGTCTTCCCGCCAGCGCCAACTAGGCTGATGGTTTGATGTGAGACAGAGGAGGCGAGGCGAAGTGCGTGGGCAAAATCCATTTTGTAATTGTACGTTATATTTGTAATGAAATTATATTTAGATTTTGGTTAAAGACCCGTATAATCGATTCGTATTATTTTTTACCCGCAATTTATTCTTGTGATTTGAACTCAAAGGGTGTGTTCATGGAAAAACCAGTTGCTTTGATCGTTGAAGACGACCGCGATATTGTCGCGTTATTTCGGCATGTGTTGGATATTGCTGGCTATCAGACAGAGATCGTTATGAATGGCGTTGAGGCCATGGAACGAGTGGAAAAGCTTTTGCCTAATATTGTCTTGTTGGATTTGCAGTTACCGGGCATGTCTGGAGTGGAAATTCTGAAACGAATGCGCACAGAGGAACGTATGAGTAGAATCCCTGTGGTGGTGATCACGGCGTATGCGCCGTTTGCTGACAGCCTGCCTGTGGAGCCAGACCTGCTTTTGCTGAAACCCGTGGATATTAATCAATTGAGCAGTTTGGTGCAGCGTTTACAGACCACACAGGGAGCCATACGCGAACCGTCCCATGACAAGATAACCGGGCTTTATACTTTTTCGTTCTTTACCGTGCGCCTCGCCTTTTCACTGGAGCGTGTAAAGCAAACCGGCTTGCGCCGTTTTGGAGTTTTGTTTGCGGATGTAGCTCAGGTTGCTGCCTTGAAAAAACAAATGGGCGATGAAGAATTTAATAACCTATGGTGCTAGTTTTAGAGCGAAAACTCGGCGATGCTCATCTTGTAAGGGTCGGCATCGGGATGAATCGAATGAAACAAATTTTGAAGTACATTGAACATAGCGGAAACA
>Ga0172373_10004239_pt1 | contig 20341 bp, 11 predicted proteins | sample Lak10m_2_FD_114546 | JGI IMG/M metagenome (GOLD analysis project Ga0172373, IMG submission 114546) | Freshwater microbial communities from Kabuno Bay, South-Kivu, Congo - kab_092012_10m | ecosystem: Environmental > Aquatic > Freshwater > Lake | place: Democratic Republic of the Congo...
CCCGACCTGCCTAGCTTGCGCGATGCCTTCCTACGCTATCTCGCCGCCACACCGTTTCGCTTCGACTGCCTCGCCAAGTATGCCCCACCCATTCTATGCGAGCGCTAAAACTTTTATCCATTATTTTGCCAGCAACATCTCTATCAAGGCATGGGCGTTACCACCGCTTGCAATGTGGCGGTCAACGCATCGCGCTCACTGGCGATTTGAATGCCCATCAACCCGCTGAGTAGGAGCGCCGCCAGTAGCACCCCCATCAGCACAATCATCCAGCGCGGCACCGCTTGCACCACCTGTACGGTTGGCATGGGCGCGGGCGGGGCTGCTGGTTCCAGCGGCAGGTTCAGCCGCGCAATCTCGGCTGTGGCGGTCAAAAACTCTTGCTGCACACCCCGTTCAGCGGGCTGGCGCAGTTGTTTGCTGACCTCGATAAAGTTTTCGAGCAGGGAGGATGGCACGTAATCGGGGTTCTGAATCCAGCGCAGCGCCTCGTCCAGTTTAGCGCCGCGCAAGAGGGCTTGTTCGGCATATTCCCGGCCTGCCCAGACCGCCGCCAGCCGTTCTAACTGACTGCCGTAGCGCAGGCTTTCGGAGTCGGCTTGCAGCCACCCTGCGAAGCGCGGCCATTCGGTTGCCAGCGCCACATGGCTCAAATGCAGGTAGGGCGCTCCGGTTTCGACATCAAGGGTTTGGGCGATAAATCCTTCGTCCAGCAGGCAGGCGATGGTTTGCTGCGCCGCCTCATCGCTGACCCATGCAAAGTGGAAGCGGTCACGCGCCATGCCGCGTGCCACCGGTTCGCCGCCCTCGGTATAGTCCAACAGTTGACACAGGATGCGCCGTGCGGCTAACTGCTGCGGTTGTGACAGCGGCGCGATCACCGCTTCAGCGCGGTTGACCATTGCGCCTGCCACGCCGCCCAGTGCGTTATAGGCGTGTTCGCTCATTTCGCCGCCGCGCACCAGCGTCGCCAGCGTGAAAGACACATCCGGCAGAAAGGGGCGCTTGAGTTTGAAGGCGTCGTCTGCGATGCGTTCCGCAAACCCCGGCGTGATATTCAGGCCGCCGTTGGATGCGTCCTGTGTTCCCCGGATGATTTCGATCAATTCATCACGGGTGACAGGCGGCAGCGGAAAGACGTTTCCTTCCAGCGCGGTTGCCCATTTGGGCGTTTCGATGAGCCGCGCCTGAAGTTCCTCGCGCATGACGAGGATGGTCACGTAGGCCGGACTGATGCGTGTGATGGCAAAGTACAGCGAGTCCAGCAAGTAGGTGCGTTCGGAGAGGGGCATTCGTGTGAACACGTTGTCAAACGAGTCCAGCACCAGTGCCAAGCGCGTGCCATCAGGGGCGGCGGCTTCGAGGATTTCGCTCAACATGTGCGGGTCACTGTTGAGGATGCTCACCAAATCTTCGGATAAGGTGATGAGCGGATGCAAATGAGCCGCCATCTGATGCAGCGGTTGGTCGTCCAGCGTAATTTGCAATGGCAACCACGCCTGCCCGCTTTCGCGCAGGGTGGCGACCAATCCGGCGCTGGTGGTGGAAGTTTTGCCGCTGCCCGAATCGCCCGTGATGACCGCGCAGGGTGCGCCGCCCGTCAGGTGATCTTGCAGCTTCCACAGGAAGCCGTGCCTGCCCGAAAAGCGTGGCGCATCCAGTTCGGAATACGGATGCAACCCTTTATAGGGGGGGATTCCGGTTTGGGCAGCCACGCTCGCCAGCCGCGAAATCAACTGCGGGAAGTTGGCTGCATAGTGACCGGAGAGGTCAATCAGCCCGTTGGCGTAAGCGGACGGCACGTCACAGGGGTGCAGCAGCACCGGAATGATGGGCTGCTGCGCGTCCGGGTTCGCGGGAAGGGTGCGGATGGAACTCGGCGTGAGAGGAACAAGATTGACCGCGCCCGCCAGTGGGTGCAAAGTCAGGGTGGCGCCTGCATTTTGTACATCGCGTGCGAGGCGTTGAGCGTGATGATCCCCTAGATAGGGAATATAGACATCCATAGTACAATTCCCCGCTGCGCCACCGTGCGCGAAATGGGCTTCACCTATTGAGGATTATAACACTGACCTCGCTTTGCCGACCCTTAATGATGCGCTCAACCGCGCCCTAGAACCACATTCATCACATGCGCAAATTCGTCTAGCATGGGAAGCGGTTTGTACAGGAGCGTGTTGCATTTGGACTTGTTGATGTAATCCTGTTCCTGTTTAGGAGACAGGCGATAGGCAGTCATCAATACGATGCCGATATGTTCAAGCAGCGGGGACTTGCGCAGGCGTCCCCCTACCATCGGGCCATCTACTTTACCGGGTAGGCGAATGTCAATCAGGGCGAGTTCTGGCAGTTCGCCGGGGTACAGTCCGTTCTCAACATCTTCGATCCATGCTATCGCGTCTTCGCCATTTGTGAAGGAAACGCCATCTACGCCGAGTGTCTCGTACATCGCCAGTACGAGTTCGTACAGATCAGGCTCATCCTCCACCACCATCCACGTTGTCATCAGGCTATCCTTCTTGCTGTTGAGCAGTGCTTTATGCGTTCGATCAGGGATGCCACGTCCGCATCCAATTCTGATTTTTGAACGCCCGTGTAATCTGGCAGCAGCGATGCTGCCACCCGTGATTGATCCGCGATAGGCGACGAACGCAGATTATCATTGCTAAGAGTATATGACTGAACTGATGTTATGCCAGTGCCGGATGTAACAATTATTCATCCGGCACGGGGGGATATTTTACACGCTGTTGCGCACGATGCGGAAACCGATGGAATTGTGGTACGACTCGGGGCCGAGTTCATAGCGGAAACTGATGTGGGCGCGTTCTCCGGGGCTGATGTACGAACCGCCGCGCATGATGCGTTTGGGCTTGCCATCCACCGAAGGGATGAGGTCGGCGCACCATTCCCACACGTTGCCCGCCATATCTATCACACCGAAGGGGCTGGCCCCGTTCGGGTAGCGCCGCACGGATGTGGTCTGGTTGAAGCCACTTTCGGACGAATTGCAGCGGGTGGGGTCGAAGTTCTTGCCCCAAGGATAGGGGCGACCGTCTTCCCCCTGAAAGGCGCGTTGCCACTGCGCGATGGTGGGCAAGCTGACCGCGTAACCCAGCTGGGCGCTCAACCAGTGGCAGAAGGCCATCGCGTCGTACCAGTTCACCATTTCACGCGGATGATCTTCACCTTTGAACTTGCCGGGTTTGGGTTCCGGGTTCTTGGTGCGCCACTGGTTCGCGTGTGCCGAATATTGCCACCACGACACATTGGCATAGCCGGAAGGGTCGCTCAGGAACAGGTTGTACTGTTGATTGGTCACGGGATACAGGCTGCTGTGAAATTCAGGTTGCTCGATGCGGCGTTTCACCCGTTTGCCGAGGTTGTTGATTTCGACCACTTCGACCATGCCATACGGGATGTGGCACCATTCCAGCAAGGGGATGTTGAAGGTGGGCGCCGGGGGCGGTAGTTGCCCTCCGCTTCCGTTGCCGTTGTCGAGATTTCCATTACTGACGATGATCCTGGGCTTGGAACCGTTCGGCCCGTACATCAGGAAATAGTTTTCGGGATCGTAATCGGGGTAGATTTTCTGGAAGCGCAGGAAAAACTCCCAACCGAGACGGCGGGTGCTGCGCTGGCGCAGGAGATCGCCAATTTGCTTGTATTCGCGGTCGGCTTCGATCTGGACGGTTTGCTGCGCCAGTTCGCGCTCGGCTTCCTCTAGCAACAGATCAATGTTGATGAAGCGCGATGAGAAGCCGATGGCTTTGGCTTGCTGAAGATAGTACACCGCCTGATCGTACTGGCGGTTTTCCATCGCCGTTGCCGCCAGACGGATCACCGTTGCCGGGTTGATGGTCGGCTGACGAATTTCCTCCACCGGTATATTGGGGACGGTTTTGCGCTGCGTGTCGTTTTGCAGGGCACGCTCCTCCAACTGGATCGAGTTGAGGAGCATCTTCAGCGATTCCATCACAATGCCGCGTGTGAAATCCACGTACTGGATTTCCTTCAGGCTTTGCGGGATGACCGTGCCTTCACGGATGAGAATCGGGAAGATCGGGCGACCGAGGCTGCGAGCCAGTTCAAACTCGCGGCGGCAGTATTCCGAATTGACCGAGTCGGGCGAGAGCAGGTAAATGAATCCTTCGCACCAGTCGAGCCTGCGGAGAATTTCTTTCCACCAGTTCTGACCGGCGGCAAGCCGCTGGTCAACCCAGATTTCATGGATGTCGAGCGTGTCTACGATTTGAACGCAGTACGGCTTATCCACACGGGCATAGCTCACGAATAGTTTCATGAAAGACCCTCTTGACCACACCTACCGAGCGATTTCATTTTGTTCCCGCCTGTTTGGAGCGCCAATTGAGGATGGCTGCACAGGCTTCCGGCGTGCCGATGTTTTCCAGTGCTTCGGCGGCCACTTCACAGACTTTCTTTTCTTCCCACGACAGGTTGCTCTGATCCTGTAGGAGCAGAACGAGTTCATTCACAGCCGTCGGGTCTTGGAGTTTCCCCAGCGCGTCGGCGCTGAACCAGCGCATAGCGATGTCGGCATCCCGCAAGGCGCGCATGAGGGGCATGGTGGCGCGTCGGTCGCCAAGTTTGCCCAGCGCGATGATCGCGGTGATTCGGATGAGCGTTTCCGGGTCTTTGAGGAGCGCGATGAGGTGTTCCACGCTGCGCGGATCACCCAACATCCCTAGCGCCTCGATGGTGGCTTCGCGCACGCTGCTGTTGCGGTCATCCAGCAGGGGCAGCAGGAAGGGTATGGCATGCCGATCCCCAATCTCGGCGAGGGCAAGGATCGCCCCCACGCGCACGGTGGCATGCGGGTCTTTGAGCATTTCCAGCAGGGCTGTTTGTGTGCTGCGTTCAGCGATGTGCGCCAGCGCCAGCACCCCTGACCAGCGAACGATCCAGACTTCACTGGTCAACAGATCGAGCAATTGTTGGACGATTGGCGCCGGAACCTTCCCCCGCATGTCCTTGACATGATTGCGGAGGGCTTTGGCGGCTTCCTCGCGCATTTCCCACTGTGCGTTCTTGATCGCGTGTAGGATTTGCGCGATCTTGTCTTCGCTCACCGGGTGCTTGCTGGCCTGCGCTTGCCGGGTTCTGCGCCACTGTTCCACGACCCGCCGTGCTTCAGGGGTGTTGATGGCTTCCAGTGCGCGCAGGGCAAGGTCGCAGATGCGATCACTGGAGAGCCAGGGATTGCGAATATCCGTCAGGCAGTCCAGCAAATCGGGAATGGATTCGGCATCTTTGATGCTGCCGAGGATTTCGATGATCGCGCCTCGCACGTTCACATCGTCGCCGCGCAGCAGGTCAATCAAGCCGGGAACAGGCGGCCTAGCGATTTTCTTCAGGGCTTCTTTCGCGCCGTCGCAGACCAGCAAATCGGGGTCTGATAGGGCTGTCAGCAGCGTAGGCATTACGCGGATGTCGTCTTTCATCAAGACGAGCGTGTTCACAGCCGCCAAGCGCACCTGACTGTCTTCATCTTTGAGCGCCGTTATCAGGCGCGGCACCGCGACGGCTGAACCGGCGGCAGCCAGATTCAAGGTCGCGTTTTTGCGTTCCATCCAGTCGTCGCTGGTCAGGGAAGGTGAGAGATTCACCGCTGCCATGACTCCATCGGCGCTGGTGTCTCTCAGGCGTTCAATGGCGAGGCGGGCGCTGCCGGACTCGCTGGCACGGCGGTGGCGATAGTTCTCCAGCGCATGACGGGACACATCGGTGTTGATCGCTTCCAGAATTTCCGTTGCCATCTCGTTGATTGCCTGCTTTCCCTTGCGGGGTTTAGCGTGGTCATCCAGCAGTTCGATCAGGCGGTGGGTGATGGAATCGCTGCGTTTGTTGCGCAGCCCTTCCACCGCCACCCCGCGAATTTCAGGATTCGAGGCATGGGTGGCGACCAGCAGCGTGTGAACGGCGCGATCGTCGTTGATGCCGCCGAGGGCTTCTAAGGCGCGTACCTGCTGCCGCAGCGAGCTAGACTTGGTATCCAGAATGTTCAGCAGCGCCGGAACAGCGGGCTTGCCGATGAAAGCCAGCGCCTTCGCGGTGGCTTTGCCCACGCGCCAGCTTTCGTGCTTGAGCGCGCCGATCAGCCCCGCGATTCCGTGTTCGTCCTTCAGTCGCCCGATGGCAACGGCGGCTTCGGCGGCCACCAGATCGGTCGGGTCATCCAAACAGGGGACGAGCAGCGGTACGCCGGCCTTGTCTTTCAGTTCGCCCAGCGCCCACACCGCGCCGCGCCGATGATTCCAGTTGGCGGCGTGCAGCAGTTGTATCAGGCCGGGGAGCGCGTCTGCTCCGTTCTGTTTGAGGAAGGCGCTGGCGGCTTCGCGGGATTTGTTCTCAAGGTCATCAATCGCGCCCAGCAGCCCTTCCAGCAGCGGGGCAGTCGGCATTTCTGCGACGGCGTGGGCGGCGGCGCAGCGTGCTTGCCATAGCCCATCACGCATGGCGGCCAGAAGGAGCAGCATGGCGCGGGCATTGTCTACACCGATATAGAGGTAGGCCATCGCCACGCGCCGATCGCCTTCCATCGTGGAAATCAACCGCTGCGAGATGGTATCGAACGTGGTTTGTTGAACCTGCGCCGCATGGAGCGCACAGCTTAACGCCAGATACGGGTCGGTTTCGGCAATGGTCAGCAGGGTGGAGTCGGTGTCGGTGCTGATTCCCGCCAGAATGTGAACCGCGTTATCCCAACGGTTCGGCACGCGCCGCAGATTCGCGTCAAATTCCGGCTTGTTCAGGTTGGCGCTCAGGCCGCTGCTGTGCAGACCGACCGCCGCAAAGTAATCCTGAAGCATCTGATAGGGGAAGCGCAGTCGTCCGCTGTCAATTTCAAGGAAGTTGGCGTTGATGGCGGCCTGTAGGAGGAGTTCGTTGCCGAGATACTCGATGGCCCAATCCAGCGGAACCTGAACCGGCATATTGTTGTCAATCAGGGCGAAGGCCAAGTCCGCCAACGCTGTTTCCAACCGCTGATAGGGCAGGCGCTCGTCGTTGTTCTGTTTGCGGCGCGACTGCCACAATTCGCTCACAAGATGTTGCATGACGGTGCCAACATTGTGGAACGGACTTTGACCGTCTGCCCGTTTGTAGATGACAATCATCACGCTCAACAAATACGGGTTATGCGCGATCTGGCTCAGGTAGTGGTCGGGCAGGTGGGGGTTGTATTTGGTCGGCAGGATATAGGTGAGAAAGTCTTCGGCCTCGCCTTCATCCAGATAGTAATCCACAAATTCGTGGATGTGCTGGATGGTCAAATCAACTGTTTTGATGATGGGCAGGCCGAGGTTCAGCCCGTTTTCATAATCGCTTTCGCGGCAGGCAATGACGATTCGCTGAGGGGCCTGTTCGCTATTCAGCCACGCCCGAAGTTGCTCGACCTGCGCCGTGTTGCGGTTGCCCAATTCGCTCAGGCCGTCCAGATACAAAGTGATCTTACCCCGCGCAATCAGCCGCAGCGGGTCGGTTTCCATCGGCCACTGACTGCGGATGAACTGTGCCAGCGACTGACCTTCTTCCCAGCGGGTGAGCTTCAGGTACAGCGGCAGCGGCGCAACGCCGGAGGTGGCGCGGTAGTTGTGTGCGCTTTCCAACGCCAGATGGTTCAGGGTCGTGGTTTTTCCGGTTCCCGGCCCGCCCACCAGCATACAGCAGGGGTGCTTTTCCAGCGCCTCGTAGATGCCTCTGAAGGTGTGCGGGTTGTCGGCAACGCGGTCATCCTGCGGGTCGTGTACCAGCAGGAAATGTCCGTTCATATTCCATGTTTTGGCGAATACCGGCTGCGGGCGAACTGGTTCATCCTTGCCCTGCCGGTTGACGAGCGTGAATGGCTCCAGATACTCGATGACGCCGCGACGGGTTTCGAGGTCTGCGATCAGGGTGTGGGCGTAGCGGAGTTCGGGCGCAGGGAGCGTGTTTGCCTGATCGGAGAACCGCGCCTGAATAGTTTCGATCAGCGTGGTCAGGTGTTCGTGATAGTCGTCGTCATCCTGCCATCTAGTGAAATCCACATACTGACTGCGCTCGACAATCAACGGCCAATCGTCTTTTTTGGGGATAGGATGGAGCAGAACGGGGAATATAATACGATCCAGACGGTCGGCGCGGGCGAGTTCACGCTGACAGTAACGGGAAGCGACATATTCAGGGCTGAGGACTGCAATCATAGCCACACAGTCGTTGACCGCGCTTTGCAGCCGAGTCAGCCAGTCGTCGCCGGGAGCGATGTCCAGCCGATCCATCCAGACATTGATGCCCGCATTCTTCAGGTCAGCAGCCAGTCGTAAGGCAAACTCAACCTCGACGCTGCGATAGCTGAGGAATATACATCTGCTATCTGGTGGTTGAAAGGATTGCAGCGTCATTTCCTGACTGCACCTTCGGAAAGTATGATTGGCGACGGTTTTTTGTTGGTTTCCTGTTTGTTATCGTAGCCGATGACCCATAAAAAAACAATGCAGGTAGAACGGAATGCAACTTAATGAAAAGTTTAATATATGAATATTCTCATTACAACATTGAGATTTTGTGAAGATAAGAAAGGAATAGTTGTGATGGTTGCGATCAATTGCAGTAAAAGAGGATAATATCTTCCCTTTTTGTGTAAATATGCGCTCAAATGTTCTTTTTTTAAGTTGATTTTTGGGAGAAAAATGTTCTAATTATGAATTTTTCATAAATAATGATGCAGAGTTGTTACATCGTAATTTGACCCGTGATTTTTATTTCCCTTCCCTTTTGCTAGTAACATGATGGTGTTTTTTATACTTATTGTTATATTTACTGAGTTTTGAAAGTGTGTCGTTCATTTTGAAAGTGTAAAACATGATCCAGCTCATGCACAGTTTCTACGGCTTGATGCCGCCTGCCGATTTTCTTGCTGCCGTCGAGCGCGGTGAGGTCGGTGCATTTTGCCTGTTCCGTTACAACGTCGAATCGCTGGTTCAACTGCGCGATCTGACCACCGCGCTGCATCAGGCGGCGCTACGGGGCGGTCAGCCGCCGCCGCTGATCGGCATAGACCAAGAGGGCGGTCAGCTGATGGCCGTCATGGAAGGGGCGACCGAACTACCGGGGAATATGGCGTTGGGCGCGGCGCATTCGCCGGAACTGGCGGAGCGTGCCGGTTGGGTGCTGGGGCGCGAATTGCTGGCACTGGGAATCAACATGGATTTTGCGCCGTCGCTGGATGTGAACATCAATCCGGCGAATCCGGTGATCGGCACGCGCTCGTTTGGCGAAGACCCGGCGCTTGTGACCGGGTTGGGGCTGGCGCTGGTGCGCGGGTTGACGGCGGCGGGCGTGGTGGCGACTGCCAAACATTTCCCCGGTCATGGCGATGTGGATAGCGATACGCATTTCGGTGCGCCCAGCGTGAACCATCCACTGACGCGGGTGGAACAGGTGGAACTTTACCCGTTTCGGGAGGCGATAGCGGCAGGTGTGCCGGCTATCATGAGCGCCCATGTGTTGTTTCCGGCGATGGAGCCTGACCCGCAGCTTCCCGCCACGCTCTCGCGGCGGATTCTGACCGATTTGCTGCGCGGACAGATGGGATTTAACGGGCTGATCGTGACTGACGCGATGGATATGCACGCGGTTGCGCAGTTTGGTGCAGAGCCGAGTGTGCGGGCGGCGCTGGAAGCCGGTGTTGATCTGGCGCTACTCGGTCATCTGCCCGATCAGTTGGCGTTGGGGCGCACGCTGGAGTCCGTGCTGCGGCCTGAATCGGCGGCGCGTATTCATGCCCTGCGCGAAACGCTGCCGACGGATGTGCCGCCGCTGTCGGTGGTGGGCTGCGAGGAACATCAGCAAATCGCGAAGCAAATCGCGGATCGGGCGATTACGGTGGTGCGCGGGGACGGACGGCTGCGGGTACAGGCCGGACAGCGCGTGGCGGTGGTGACAGTCAAACCCGCTGACCTGACTCCGGCGGATACCTCGTCTGAAGTGCGGATATATCTGGCTGAGGCGTTGCAACAGCGCGGCTTGGACGCGACGGGCTTTGAACTGCCGATGAACGCGGATGAGGCGGTGGTGCGCGGCCTGCTGGAGGCGCTGGCGGGCTACGACGCGGTGGTGGTGGGAACCATTCTAGCGGAACGCGACCCGTCACAGGCGGCGCTGGTGCGGGCGCTGCACGAACGCGGACAAAAGCCGCTGGTCGTGGCGCTGCGAACGCCATATGATTTGACTGCGTTCCCGATGATCGAGGATTATGTGTGCTGCTACAGCGTTCGTCCGGTGGCGATTGAGGCGGTTGCGCGGCTGCTGTGCGGCGAGATTGAAGCGCAGGGGCGGCTACCCTGCCGTATTCCCGGTTTGACGTGAAAAGGAAGTTGGAATGCGTGCTTTGCGGTTGGATGGTGACGGGCTGCGGCTGGTTCATGACGAGCCGGAACCCCTGCTGGAAGTGAATGATGCGCGAATGAAGGTGCGGCTGGCGGGTATTTGCCAGACCGATCTGGAGGTGGTGCGCGGCTACAAAGATTTTCAGGGGATTCTCGGTCATGAGTTTGTAGCCGAACTGGTCGAAGATACCGGCGCGTGGCACGCCGGACAGCGCGTGGTGGGCGAGATTAACATCGGTTGCGGTCAGTGCGATTTGTGCCGTACAGGGGTCGCCAGCCAGTGCCACCAGCGCCGCGCACTGGGGATTGTGGACTATCCGGGCGCGTTTGCTGACCAGATGCGCTTGCCGATTCACAACCTGCACGCGGTTCCTGATTCGATCCCCGATGAGGTGGCGGTGTTCACCGAACCGCTGGCCGCCGCGCTGCAAATTCTGGAATGCGTGCCGATTCAGCCCAGTCAGCGGGTGGTGCTGATCGGCGCGGGTAAGTTGGGGCTGCTGTGCGCACAAGTGCTGAAGCAAATCGGCTGCGAGTTGATTGTGCTGGCGCGGCAGGCGCGTTCGCTGGCCTGTCTGTCGGCGTGGGGCATCGAAGCGGTTGACCTGCGCAAGGTGGCGTGGGAGACGCGCATCGCGCCGGTCAGCGCCGATGTGGTGGTGGATTGCACGGGCAACGCCGAAGGGTTCGCCGCCGCGCTGGACATCGTGCGCCCGCGTGGGACGATTCTGCTCAAAAGCACGTATGCCGATGTTCCTGTTGCCAACCTGACGCGCATCGTGGTGGATGAACTGCGCGTGATCGGCAGCCGCTGCGGGCCATTCGCGCCGGCGCTGCGCTTGCTCGCCAGCGGCGCGGTGGATGTGCGAACGATGACCGAACGCATCTACCCGCTGGACGAGGCGGAAACGGCTTTCGACCATGCGGCGGGGCGGGGCGTGTTGAAAGTGCTGCTTCGCCCTTGACGCGCTGATGACCGGACGATAAGCTGTCCACCTTTTATTACGCGATATTAACAATACATGGCGCTACTTGGTTATGGATTGGTGCTTTTGTGTTTTGGTTGCATTTGCTACAATTAATGTTTAGCAAATTCTTTCGTTTGCTTTCAATTTGTATCATTTGAGGATTATTTCTCATGGCGACTGCCATTGTTATGCCTAAGCTGGGAAATAGCGTCGAAAGCTCGGTCATCGTTACGTGGAAAAAGAAAAAGGGCGATTCGATTTCGCAGGGCGAGGCCATTTGCGAGATCGAAACCGACAAGGCCACGATTGATGTCGAGAGTCCCGCAGCCGGTACAGTGTTGGACATTTTTTTCGCGGCGGGCGATGATGTGCCGGTGATGACCCCCATCGCCGCCATCGGGGAAGCGGGCGAGGATGTCAGCGCCCTGCGTCCGGCCAGTGCCGCACCTGCGGCTGCACCTGCCCCGGCTGTGGCGGTTGTACCCGTTGCGACTGTGGCGGTCAGCGCGGCGGCTCCGGTTAGCGATTTTGTGGGGATTTCGCCCCGCGCCCGTCATCTGGCGGAGCGCAAAGAGGTGGAAATCGAAGGCGTGGCGGGGACTGGCCCCGGCGGGCGCATCATCGAACGCGATGTGCAGGCCGCGCTGGTCAACCGTCCCAAGCTGACGCCGCTGGCGCGTTCGATGGTCGAGGCGGGCGATTTCGTTGCGCCTTCGGGCGTGGGCGGGCGCATTACCTCCAAAGATTTGCAACCGTCGGCTGCACCTGCGGCGGCTACACCTGTTGTTGCCGACGACGAGGTGACGGTGATCCCGCTGAAGGGGACGCGCAAGATCATCTCCGAACGGATGCTGGCCTCGATGCAGACCACTGCGCAGTTGACCATGAACACCTCGGCGGAAGCGGTGGCGCTGCAATCCTACCGCGCTCGCCTGAAAGAAAGCAGCGAAGAACTGGGGCTGCGGAAGGTCACGATCAACGATCTGATCCTGTTCACCGTGTCGCGCACGCTGCCCAACTTCCCGGATGTGAACGCGCTGTTTACAGGCGATTCGATTGCCCAGCACCGCGATGTCAATCTGGGATTCGCGGTAGATACGCCACGCGGCCTGCTGGTTCCGGTCATTCGCGGCGCACACCGCCTGAGTCTGAAGCAGATTTCGGCGGAGGCACGGCGGTTGGCGGATGCTGCACAGACGGGCAAGATGAGTCCTGACGAGTTGAACGGCGGCACGTTCACCGTCACCAACCTCGGCAGTCTGGGCATCGAAACGTTCACGCCGATTTTGAACCCGCCGCAGGTCGCCATTCTGGGTGTGGGCGGCATCAGCCTGAAAGCGGTGGATAGCGACGAGGGTGTGGAGTTTGTGCCGCATCTTAACCTGTCCATCACCATTAACCATCAGGTCGTGGACGGCGCACCGGGCGCTCGTTTCTTGCAGGCGTTGTGCCGCAATCTGGCACAGTTGGATGTGCTGCTGGCTCTCTAAATCGTACTGATCGGCGCGGGGCGCAGTTGCGCTCACGCCTTATTGCAGGGGATCACCAAAGGAAGATCGCATGACCAAATCCATCACGATTAGCCCCGCTGATGTTCGCAAATCGGCGGTGCTGCAAAGCGTAGACGTGCCACTGAATGCCTATCAACCCAATTCGCAGGCTGAAGCTGCCAAATACGGGCGCGATAATCTGGTGCGGATGTTCCGCGACATGACCTTCATCCGCGAATTCGAGACGATGCTCGACCGCATCAAAAAAGAAGGTTCTTACGAGGGCGTCGAGTACAACCATCGCGGCCCCGCCCATCTGTCCATCGGGCAGGAAGCCTCGGTGGTGGGGCAGGCGTACAACCTCACGCCGGACGACTTCATTTTTGGTTCGCACCGCAGTCACGGCGAAATCCTCGCCAAAGGGCTGTCGGCCATCACGCAGATGAGCGAAGCCGATCTCAGCCGCATCATGGAAGGCTACATGGGCGGCAAAGCGTTGAAGGTGGTCGAGAGCTTTGCGAAGGGCGCGGTGAAGGACATTGCCATCAGCTATTTGCTGTACGGCACGCTGGCGGAAATTTTCGCCCGTGATTATGGCTTCAATCGCGGCATGGGCGGCTCGATGCACGCTTTCTTCCCGCCCTTCGGCGTGATGCCCAACAATGCGCTGGTGGGCGGTTCGGCGGATATTGCGGTGGGCGCGGCGCTGTTCAAGCGCGTGAACAAGCGCCCCGGCATTGTGATTGCCAACATCGGCGATGCCTCGATGGGCTGCGGCCCGGTGTGGGAAGCCATGATGTTCGCGGCGATGGATCAGTACCATACGCTGTGGGATAAGACTGCGGGCGGCGCGCCCCCGATGCTGTTCAACTTCATGAACAACTTCTACGGCATGGGCGGTCAGACGGTGGGCGAAACGATGGGCTTTAACGTGCTGGCACGGGTGGGCATGGGCGTGAACCCGCAGGCCATGCACAGCGAGCGCGTGGACGGCTATAACCCGCTGGCGGTGGCGGATGCCATCGAGCGCAAGAAGCAAATCCTCGCGGAAGGGCGCGGTCCGGTGCTGCTGGACACGATCACCTACCGCTTTGCCGGACACTCGCCTTCGGATGCCTCGTCGTACCGCGACAAGTCCGAGGTGGATTTGTGGCGGCAGCAGGACTCGCTGCTGGCCTATGGCGATTACTTGAAGGCCAACGGTTGGGCAGACGACGCGCAGTTGGAAGCAATTCAGGCCAGTGTGAAGGCGCAACTGCTGGCGGTGGTGAAGGCCGCCGTGTCGGTAGACGTGTCGCCGCGCATCAGCGTGAACTCCGAAATCGTGGGCGACATGATGTTCTCCAACGGCGTGAAAGACCGCATGGCAGAAGGCACGCCCGATGTGCTGCTGCCCCGCGAAGAAAGCCGCCTGAAGGTGACGTATGGCAAGAACCGTTTCGGCCTGAAGGATGGCAAGGCGCTGCCCAAGTCGCAGACCGTGACCTATGCCGAGGCACTGTTCGAGGCGATGGCGCATCGTTTCTACGAAGACCCGACGATGGTGGCCTATGGCGAAGAAAACCGCGATTGGGGCGGGGCGTTCGGCGTGTATCGCGGCCTGACCGAGATGCTGCCCTATCACCGCCTGTTCAACTCACCGATTTCCGAAGGCGCGATTGTCGGCTCGGCGGTGGGCTACGCCATGTGCGGCGGGCGCGTGGTGGCGGAACTAATGTACTGCGATTTCATGGGGCGTGCGGGCGACGAAATTTTCAACCAGATGGCGAAGTGGCAGTCCATGTCCGCCAATGTGCTGCAAATGCCGATGGTGCTGCGCGTGTCGGTGGGCGCGAAGTACGGCGCACAGCATTCGCAGGACTGGTCATCCATCTGCGCGCACATCCCCGGCTTGAAGGTGTTCTTCCCGGCTACACCGTATGATGCGAAGGGGATGCTCAACCTCGCGCTGCGCGGAACCGATCCGGTGGTGTTCTTCGAGAGTCAGCGGTTGTACCCGGAGACGGAAACGCTGGTCGAGGGCGGCGTGCCGACCGACTACTACGAAGTGCCGCTAGGCGAACCGGCCGTTCGCCGGACGGGGAGCGACCTGACCATCGTCACGGTGGGCGCGACGCTGTACCGGGCGCTGGAAGCCGCCGATGTGCTGCAAAAGCAGCATAATATTTCGACGGAAGTGATTGACGTGCGCTTCCTGAACCCGCTGAACTACGAACCGATCATCGAGTCGGTCAAAAAGACGGGTAAGGTGGTGGTGGCCTCGGATGCTTGCGAACGCGGGTCATTCCTGCACACGCTGGCTTCTAACATCAGTCAGGTGGCGTTCGATCATCTGGACGGGCCGGTGGCGGTGGTGGGCGCACGGAACTGGATCACCCCGCCGGCTGAACTGGAAGAGTCGTTCTTCCCACAGAAGGAATGGATACTTGATACCATTCACGAACGTGTTCTGCCGCTGGAAGGCCACAAACCGACGACTATGCAGGCCACCAGCGAGATTTTGAAACGTAATCGCTGCGGAATCTAGGCGAAGCGCATTTATAGAGGGCGGTCAGTGGATGACTGCCCTCTATTTGTTTTGTTCAACAAGAACGCATTCAGCAGGGGGGGAAGCCAGTGAGCGAAACAGGTTCCGCATACGACCCGATCATTACGCTGGCGGTGGATAACTGCTTTGCTTCCAAACGCTGGATAGAACCGGCGGAATGGATGCAGATCGCCGCCGACGCGGGCATTCGCGCCGTCGAAGCCAGCGCCGATACCGAGTGCGACCCGTTGTATACCCCGCCGGATGCGCTGCGGGCGTGGCTGGACAAAGTGGCGGAAGCCTCCGCCCGAACCGGCGTGCGCGTGGCGAACTTCTATTCGGGACACGGCACATATGCCACGCTCGGCCTGACGCATACTGACCCGCGTGTGCGCGACCATATCCAGCACAACTGGCTGGATGTGATGATCGCCAATGCTGCCGGATTGGGCGCGGGGTTGGGCTTTTTCTGCCATGCGTTCTCGCAGGCGACTCTGGCTGACCCGCGCCACTATGCTGAACTGGAATCCGATCTGTTCCGGCGGTTGGCAGAACTGGCACAAACGGCTGCCCGCGTGGGACTGCCCACCCTGTCGGTGGAGCAGATGTACAGCCCGCATCAGCCGCCGTGGACGATCAACGGCAGTTTGCGCTTGCTGCGCGAAGTGCAGAAGCGCGGCGGACAGCCGTTGTACCTGACGCTGGATGTGGGGCATCAGGTGGGGCAGCGCCACTATTTGCGCCCCGGACGTGTTGAAATCGGCGTGTACGTGATGGCGCTGCGGCAGGGTAAGCATGTGCCTGATTTGTGGCTGGGCGGCGCGGAGACGGCGGACTGGCTGAGTGAGCCGGATGCTGCACAGCGCCTGATGGCCTATGTGGAAGAACGCCCGTACCTGTTCGCCGCGTCGGAAGATGGCGATCTGTATGAATGGGCGCGGGTGCTGGGCGGGTATTCCCCGATTGTGCATTTGCAGCAAACCGATGGCAGCAGTTCGGGGCATCAGCCGTTCAACGCCAAGACCAACGCCAACGGCATTGTGTTGCCTGAGAAGGTGCTACGCGCCCTGCAATCCGCCTATGCTGCCGCGCCGCAAGAAGGTGCGCCGCCGCGTGTGCGCGAGATCGTGCTGACGATTGAAGTGTTCACCAAAACTGCGGAGCGTCCCGCACAGACCATCCAGAATATCCGCGAGACAGCGGACTACTGGCGGCGATTCGTGCCGGAAGATGGCCTGTCGCTGAGTACGCTGGTGGCGTCGCTGTAGAATGATCGCGTATTTCGTACCTGAAAAGTGAAGTAACCAACCATGATTGACAACAGCCGGATTACCGCTTACGAAAGCCAACTGAACGATTTTGACCTCGACATCCGTCGCAGGGCGCTGGGCGAGCTGCTTTCGCAGGCCGCCACCGACCCCGCGCTGCTGGAACCGGAACGACAGATCGCCAACATGCACTGTCACACCTTCTACAGTTTCAACGCCTACGGGCATTCGCCGACTTCGCTGGCGTGGCTGGCGAAACGGCACGGGTTCGCGTTGATCGGTATGGTGGATTTTGATGTGCTGGACGCGGTGGATGAGTTTTTTGCCGCCTGTGACCGCGCCGGCGTGCGCGGCAGCGCCGGACTGGAAACGCGGGCGTATGTGCCGGAGTTTGCCACCCGCGAGATCAACTCCCCCGGTGAGCCGGGTGTTTATTACCACATGGGGATCGGGTTTGCGTCCAGCGTCGTACCTGCCGCCGCCGCGCCGATTCTGTCGGATTTGCGGGCGCGGGCAGCACGGCGCAACCGTGAACTGGTGGCGCGGGTGAATGCCTATCTCGATCCGGTCAAGCTAGACTATGACAAAGATGTTGTCCCCCTGACTCCTTCGGGCAACGCCACCGAGCGCCATATCGTCACCGCGTACCTCCGCGCTGCCGAACGAAAGGGCGGGGCGGCGGCTTTCTGGAGCGAGAAGCTAGGCGTGCCACATGAGCAGATGGACAAACTGCTGATGGATGCCGCCAAGATGCAGAACACGGTGCGCTCCAAGCTGATGAAGCAGGGCGGCGTGGGCTATGTGCAGCCGGATGCGGGGTCGTTCCCGACGGTGGAACCCGTTCACCAGTTGATCGAAGCCTGCGGCGCGATCCCCTGCGTAACATGGTTGGACGGCACTTCGGCGGGTGAACAGGCCATGCCCGAACTGCTGGAACTGCTGGTGGGCAAAGGCGCGGCGGCGTTGAACATTGTGCCGGATCGCAACTGGAACATCGCGGATGCGGCACAGCGCGAAATCAAAGTGAAGCATCTGTACGCGGTGGTGGAAATGGCGAACGAGTTCGCGCTGCCGCTGAACATTGGCACCGAGATGAACAGCTACGGGCAAAAACTGGTGGATGACTTCGATGCACCGGAACTGGCGCCGGTGCGAAAAGCCTTTATAGATGGCGCGTATTTCATCTACGGGCATACCGTGCTTCAGCGGGCGGTTGGACTGGGGTTCCAGAGCGAATGGGCGAAGGGGTATCTACCGGAACGCCGTGATCGCAACGATTTCTACACCCGCGCTGGACGGGTGCTGCGTCCGGGTCAGGTTGCAGGTCTGGGATTGACAAGCGCATGGTCGCCAGCCGATATTCTGGCAAAGATTGAACTTGGATGATGTGGGAACAAGGAGCGATGCGATGACAGAGAAACTGGTAGATTACCAACGGGTCGCGGAGTCGCTGCCCGATCACAATACGATTTGGCCGCTGTACGGGGCGGGGCTGGAAAACCTCGGCAAAGAGGGGCAGACGATTGATATTCCGATGCCGAGCATTGGCGCGGATGAACTGCTGGTGCGGCACGACGCCTGCGGTATCTGCTTTTCGGACATCAAGGTGATTAAGCTAGGGCAGGAACACCCGCGCATCTACCGCAATATGCGCTCGTCGCCGGTGGTGCTGGGGCATGAAGTTTCGATGACCGTTGTGGGCGTGGGCAAGAACCTGCGCGGTCAGTACGCGGTGGGCGACCGCTTCATCATTCAGGCCGATGTGTACGTGAAGGGCGTGGGTTACGCCTACGGCTATGAGATCGAAGGCGGTTTCTCCACCTACGGCAAGATTGACCAGCGCGTGCTGAACGGGGATGAAGGCAATTACCTGCTGCGCGTGCGTTCTTCGACAGGCTATGCCGAAAGCGCCCTGACTGAACCCTGGGCGTGTGTGATCGCGGCCTATCAGTTAGACTATCGCACCAGCCTGAAGGCCGGTGGCGTGACGTGGATCATCGGTTCGGGCGCGGACGACAGCCGCCCGTATACCCTCAGCGCCGGATTCGACGCTGATTCGCACCCCGCCAAACTGCTCTACAGCCGTTTGCCGCCAGCGTTCGAGGCGTGGTTGAAACAGAAAGCCGCCGAACTGCATATCGAAACTGTGCCAGTGAGCAATTTGTCCGCGCCGCCTGTTGAGAAGGTGGACGATATTGTGCTGCTGGGCGCAGATGTGGCGGCGTTGGAAGCGGCCAGCCCGTTCCTCGCCAATTCGGGGGTGTTCGCCATCATCGCCGATCAGCCGATGGCGCGTTCGGCGCAGGTGGATATTGGGCGCATTCACTACAACCGCTGGGTGTATGTGGGCGGCACAGACCCCGACATCGCCAAAGCCTACAATGCCGCGCCGGTGCGTTCGCCGTTAAAGACGGGCGGGCGGGCGTGGTTCGTGGGTGCGGCTGGCCCGATGGGACGGATGCACGTTCAACGGGCGCTGCAAGTGCCGAACGGCCCCAAGCAGGTGATCTGCACCGATGTGAGCGATCATCGTTTGCAAGACCTGTATGAAAGTTTCAAGGGCGAGGCACAGGCCAACGAGATTGAGTATATCTGCTTGAATCCGGCACGCCCGGAAGATGCGGCAAAACTGGCGGCATATCAGGCCGAAGGCTTTGACGATATTGTGATGCTGGCTCCCGTTCCCAAACTGATCGCGGACTTGATGCCGTTCCTCGCCAAAGATGGCGTGATGAACATCTTCGCGGGCGTGGCGCGTGGCACGATGGCGGCCTATGACCTGAGCAGCACCTACCTGAACGGCGTGCGCGTGATCGGTCAGTCCGGCTCGACTATCGAGGATTTGCGCTCGATGCTCGATCAAGGTGAAGCCGGTATTCTCTCCCGCAATCGTGCGGTGGCGGCGGTGGGTTCGCTCAGCGCCTTCCGCAATGGGCTGGTGGCGGTGCAGGATGCCACTTTCCCCGGTAAGGTGGTCATTTTCCCGCACATCAAGGACTTCCCGCTGACCCCGATTGAGAACCTGAAGGATGCGCTGCCTACGGTGTATGCCAAACTCAAGGACGGGCGCGAGTGGACAGTGGAAGCCGAAGCCGAATTTTTACGCCTGATGCTGCCATAAGGATAAGCAATAATGACCGGAAAATTGCAAGATAAGATCGCCATCGTCACCGGTGGCGGGCAGGGGTTGGGACAGGCGTTGTGTCAGCGGTTGGCGGCGGAAGGCTGCCATGTGATCGTCACCGATGTCAACGAGGCGGGCGTGCAGGAGACTGCCGCTATGATTGAGCGCGATTACCCCGGACAGCGGGCGATTGGCCTGAAACTGGATGTGACCGACGAGGCGCAGATGGCGGCGGTAGTAGACCGCGCTGTGAGCGAATTCGGGCGGCTGGACATTATGGTGGCGAATGCTGGCATCGTGCTGGCGGGCGAGGTCGAGGAGTTCGCGCTGGAACGGTGGCAGACGGTTATCAATGTGAATCTGGTCGGCTACTTCCTCGCCGTCAAACATGCGGCGCGGGTGATGAAGCCCCAGAAAAGCGGCGCGATCATCCAGATCAACTCCAAGTCCGGCAAGAAGGGCAGTTTCAAGAATTCGGCTTATGCGGCCTCTAAGTTCGGCGGCATCGGCCTGACGCAAAGCGCGGCGCTGGAACTGGCGGAGTTCGGGGTGCGCGTGAACGCGATTTGCCCCGGCAAC
>Ga0172373_10004240_pt1 | contig 20338 bp, 20 predicted proteins | sample Lak10m_2_FD_114546 | JGI IMG/M metagenome (GOLD analysis project Ga0172373, IMG submission 114546) | Freshwater microbial communities from Kabuno Bay, South-Kivu, Congo - kab_092012_10m | ecosystem: Environmental > Aquatic > Freshwater > Lake | place: Democratic Republic of the Congo...
AAATCTGAATTTGAAGTAATATTTAATAATAGATGTTTCATATCATCTTTTAATTGACCAACGAGTAATTTCTTTCTGTATTTACATACAAAAATTAAATGACATTTTAAATAATGTTTTGAAATGTGTAGTTCATAAATAATATATACAATAAAACAAGCGGCTGACGATGCGCATAATAGACTTTATAAAGTCTCTGCTATCCAAGAAAAAGCAATCGAAAAGGATAAACAACAAGAAGCTTCCGTCTCAAGGATTCTTCTATGAAGACCGATTCGAGATAGAGATATCCAAAGCTTCTCCGGAATCCATTATGGAATACGAAGAAGGATACGATCCAGAGGACTTAGGAACGATATTGTACAAGATAAAGAAGGTGGTCGCGGAAAACACGAAAATATCCAGAGGATATTCTTTCGGATATCTGAAGAGCATCGACGTCATATTCATATTTCTGGAAATAGTGACTCTAACAAAAGGAAGATCCATCAAGATGGACTACTACAACGACGAGACCGGCAAAAACGACCAGATAGCGTTCAGCGAGAACAGCTTCAACTATTTCAAGCTCGACGAAGAACTTATAGAAATGTGGGACCAGAAAGAAAGATGCTTCAACATAGAAGGCTACAAATACACCATACCTTCGATAGGAATAGAAAACTCTCTCACGAACTATCTGATATCCAAATCTGGACAGCCAGACGTGGAAAGATACAACAGCTATAGCTACAACTTTACATATTTCTTAGGCAACAAGGAATTCGTCACGTTCGACGAAATAGACAACCTGATAGAGATATTCAACTTCGACATAGATTCAGACGAATCAAAGAAGATAGATTCGATAGTAGAGAGATTCTTGCCGATGCAGAGATACTCTCTAGTGAAGAATGGAAGGTCGATAGAGATGAACTCCAAGATAAACCTTCAGAATATCTGGAAATAGACTAGAACCTAGGCTTCAGCGCCAAATAGTTTCTTTCGATTTCCTCTAAGGAAAGCTTTCTGTCATATACCTGAACGTTCGATATCCAGCCATTGAAGAAAGTTGAAGATGAAAGTGTTCCGTACGCGCCGACAAAATAGCTTCCAGATGTAGGAAATGAAAGAGAAGAGGTCACAGAAGTAGAAGAGGCCGCGTTTAGGTATATCGATATGGATCCGGCAGACCAAGCGTACGTCGCCATATTCCATGAATATGGGCTAGAAATAGGAATCTGAGAAGAATATCCACCCGAGCCCAATCCATTGTATGCCACGAGAGAGTTTCTAGAACCTATATAGAATAGCGTATACCCCGGTCCTGGATATCCGCTTCCTATAGAAAAAAGGCCTTTGTTGTTCGATGCGACATTCTGCCTGAACCATATATTGACGGTCCCAGAGCTGCCAACATCGATAGAAGGACCATATGCGTAAGAATTTGATCCATTGAAGGAAAAGATTCCCATATCAGAAGATTCGAAAGAAACGTTTGAAAGAGTAGAGTCAAGCCCGCTCCTGCTTATGTCCAACCATGATACGCCAGATCCAGAATAGCTCTTCAAGTTTGCAGAATCCAGATACAGTATAAGCCCATCTGTCGCTATCTTAGGTGAATATTGAAATGCCATTTTTTCTTTTCCTTTATCTATATATAAAAAAAAATGCCCGCTCTGAAGCGGGCATTCTTTCTAAAGCTGGATGGCCTTTATCTCGTTGAAGAGCGCCTTCCTGTCGACCTCCATCAGCTTCATCACGTCGAATACCTTGTCGGAGAATCCAGCAAGAGCGAAGACGTTGCTCTCAGGGAATTGAAGCGTGCCTAAGCCAGCTAAATCCCAAGAGTATACGAAAGGATTTGCATCGAACTTCTTCTTGTACGAAGCGAACTCCGCAGAAGGAGTGGTGTAGCCCATCCATCCTTGCATGTCCGAAAGGATGATTACCCTGTCGTACTTCTTGCCAGCTTTGTTGAAGATAGCCTTGAAGTTGGTTCCCCCGCCTGCGTATCTGAAAGATGACCTGATGGTCATGACGGAGTCAAGAGGGTTGTACTGCTTGTATTGGGCGTCCGTAGAGAACGTCATCACGTCGCAGGAGTTCACCTTCGCCAATATGGCGCCGAATAGGCTGGCGATCTCGGACGGCCTTCCCGACATAGATCCGGAAACGTCCATCACGACAAGAGTCTCTCCGTCGAACTTAGGCACGTTCGCAAGAGATACTTCCAACGCCTGGTTGATAGCCACGAGCACCTTCCTCACGGAAGAGTCGGATCCAAGCTTGGAAATCTCGTCGTATGCGGTGGCGAACCTGAAAGGCAGCACCCTGCTCTTCTTGATAAGATTCTCGCTGACGAGCATCTCGCATGCCGCGTCTACGACAGACGGTGCCTGGGAAATGATGTTCCTCAAGTTCCTCAATAGCGCGAAGTAGCCTATCTTTTTGGAAGAGATGAGCTCTGTCCAAGCGTCAGCCTTCAGCTTGGTGAGGTCCTCGCCTTCGGCAGCCTGTCCGGCAGCGGAAAGCTTGGCCTCCCAAGTCTCGGTGTTCTTCAGCTTGCCGTTGATAAGCAAGCTCAATGCCTCTCTGTTCCTGTCTGTAGGGACAGGGTGCGCGATGTTAACGACGTCGACAAGCTTGACTTCCTTGTTCTCGCCTTTGTATTTGGCGATCTGGTATCCGTCGAACCTGTCGAACGCGGAAGCGAATCCCTTCTTCAACGCGTTAGGAAACTTCGCCTTTCCTTTTCCGGTCTTATTGGAAAGATAGTATGCCAGTATTTCCGTCATGTCGTCCGGACGAACGACTACTTTGTCGTAGAAGCTCTTTGCCCATTCAAGTCCAGCGACCTGAGAAGTAAGCTCTCCTGCAAGTCCGTGCGTGATGGACCTCATTCCGAACTTGTCTCTGGCGTAGATGGCTGCTTTGGCCACGAATTCCTTGTCCGAGATCTTCTCGGAAAGCGCCTTCATCTCTTTAAGAGATTCAGATCCCGCTCTATAGAACTGGTCGTTGACGAAAGAAGTCAATAGCATAGACACAAGCGAGAGCTCGTCTTTCTGCGAGTAAGCTTGGCCTCCCGCGAAGTTTTCTGTCAAGCTCTTAGGCCTCGACAATGTAGCGTTGAATTTTCCCATAATATAAAAAATAATTTAGTCAATAAAAAAGCCGAAACGCATTGCTGTGTTCCGGCCTAATGTGTTAGCATGCAAGAAAATCTAGCCTAAGGCGCTACAGAGAATTCTCCCGAAACTCTGCCTGTGGTTGACGTGTCCCATCTCACGCGATTCTTTATTTTCAGGAAGTAATCGTTTTCCTGGGCTTCCGCCTCTTAAAGAAAGAGGTCTTCGGTAGCCACCCGGACTTTTTCGCTTTAATCTGGCAAGCCCCTTTCGGATTTAGCTCCAGATACAGCAGCTTCGCTGTCGCTAGGCACTTTATCTTAGATAGTTGAATTTACGTTTCGAAGTATCTTAAACTATCGCTATGCATGCTATCAAATTTGGCCGAGTAAGTCGTGAGCGGGCGTTTGCTAATTTATCCAAAAAAATCGAAGTATCCCTCTCTCTCGCTACGGCTATTTTTGTTAGTCTTTTTTTTATTCGTCTTTTTCGATAAGTTTCGATCTAGCCGAAGATTTTTTTTATCTCTGATTGATTTTCGAATACAAAGATATATCTCTTATACCGATAAACCAAATAAGTTTTATCTTTTGTCAATTATATATCGGCTCGAAAACCGACGTTTTTTATAAGGTGGATTTTTTACAGAAAAAAAAAAAAATAGAGAGGCATGACCTCTCTATTTCTATTCAAAACCGATTTCTCACGAACCACACGCCTCGCATTCGGATGGATTATCAAGCGAGCAGCTGATTTCGGCCATCTGTTCCTCGACAGTCTTCTTGGACTCTTCCTGTACGGTGAACTTAACCGCATCAGTCGCGGATTTGTTTCTCAGATAGTAGATTCCGGTCTTCAAAGTGTATCTCTTGTCTCTGTAGCATCTTGGCTTGCCGTCTCTGTCGTAGATTATCTCTATGTTCTCGCCCTGAGGTATTATAGCGTTTCCGTTCTCGCCCACGATGAGGTTTCTCCTTCCCCATCCATAGAAGTGCATAGCCGTAAGCTTAGCGAAGTTAGGAGAGTCCATGAAGATGTTCATTGACTGTGTCTGGTCAATGAAGGCACCTCTTTCGGCAGCCATCTCGATGACATCTCTCTGCTTGATCTCGTATACCGTTTTGAAGATCTCTTTCAGGTTCGTAGGAACCTCAGGAACGTTCTGCACAGATCCGTTCTCAGCGATGATCTTCTTTCTCAGAGCCTCGTTCCAGATGCCAAGCTTGACAAGCTCCTTCACGAGATACTTGTTCACCATGATGAATGTTCCAGAAAGAACGCTTCTCGTGTACATGTTCGATGTCTGCGCCTCGCAAGAAGCTTCGTTTCCTAAGATGGATGCAGTAGAAGCCGTAGGCATGATGCATGTAGTCAAGGAGTTTCTGACTCCGTGCTTCTTCACGTCTTCTCTAAGCTTTTCCCAATCCCATCTCTTAGTCGGCTTCGCCCCCCAAAGGTCGAACTGGAACTTACCTTCGGACATAGGAGAACCCTCATATGTAGCATATGTTCCATGCTCTTTCGCCAAGTCGCAAGAAGCCTTGATAGAAGCGTAGTATATAGTCTCGAATATCTCCTTGTTCAATTGCTTTGCCTCTTCAGACTCGTATGAAATTCCCAAAGTGAAGAATACGTCCGCAAGTCCTTGTACTCCGAGACCTACCGGCCTGTGGCAGAGGTTAGAGAACTTGGCACCTCTCGAAGGATAGTAGTTCACGTCGATGACGTTGTTGAGGTTGACAATCGCGTCGTATGCTATGTCATGCAGCTTGTTGAAGTTGTATGTCTTGTTCTTGTTAATGAACTTAGGAAGAGCGATAGACGCAAGGTTGCAGACCGCGGTCTCGTTCACAGACTCTTCTCCCCAAAACTCGCCAAGCCCAAGCTTCTCGAGCAATTCCTTGTTCTTCAGGATATCCGCCTGCGCCTTCGTGATTCCTGTGGCCTCAACGATTTCCGCGCATAGGTTGGAGGACTTTATCATTCCGATATTCTTCTGGTTGGACTTAGAATTGATGGAGTCCTTATATAGAAGATAAGGAGTTCCTGTCTCGATCTGAGATTCTAATATCTTGTTCCATACGTCTCTCGCCTTGACGACTTTCTTGTATTTTCCTTCAGACTCGTATTTCGTATATAAATCCCTGAATTCATCGCCATAAGACTCGTTTAGCCCAGCGCATTCATGAGGACACATAAGCGCCCAGTCTTCGTCGAGCTCTACTCTTTCCATAAAGAGGTCGTTCATCCACATTGCCAAGAAAAGGTCTCGCGCTCGGATCTCGTCTTTCCCTTGGTTCTTCCTAAGATCCAAAAAGTCCATGATGTCGCCGTGCCACGGCTCCATGTAGATCGCGATAGATCCTTTTCTCTTTCCGCCACCTTGGTCCACCGCTCTCGCAGTCTCGTTGTATATCTTCAAGAAAGGAACTATTCCGTTAGATGTTCCGTTAGTCCCGGCGATATAAGTTCCTTTGGACCTTACTTTGTTGAAGGCGATTCCGATTCCGCCAGCGTTCTTGGAGATAAGAGCCGCCTCTTTGAGAGTGTCGAATATTCCCTCGATAGAGTCGTCTTGAGTGTCTAGAAGAAAGCAAGAAGAAAGCTGCGGCCTTGGCGTTCCGGAGTTGAACAGCGTAGGAGTTGCGTGCGTATAGTATCCTTCCGACAATTCGTTGTATGTCTTGAAAGCCTTCTCTAGGTTCTCGCCCCATACTTGAAGAGCGGTCCTCATATACATGTACTGAGGCCTTTCCGCAACTTTTCCGTCTATCTTCAGAAGATATGACTTCTCTAGGGTCTTGTATCCGAAGAAGTCGAAATTGTGGTCTCTAGAGTGAACTATAGCAGAGTCTATCTCGTCCGCGTGTTTGCTGACGAGCTTGTAGAAAGCCTCGGAAAGGATCGGAGAATGTTTTCCAGTCTTTGGATCCACGTATCTATATAGATCCTCTACGGTTTCGGAAAAGCTCTTCTTCGTCTCTTTGTGCAGAGCGGTAATGGCTATCCTGGCAGCAAGCACAGAATAGTCAGGGTGTTTTGTCGCGAGAGAGGCGGCGGTTTCCATTGCCAGCTGGTCGAGAACAGAAGTCTTGATGTCAGGAGTGATTCCCTCGATCACTTTCTGCGCGATCTCGAAAGGAACGATCCACTTCTGGTCTAGGCCATATGTCTGCTGGTTGATTCTATCCACAATCTTGTCAAACTTGACCGGCTCTTTCTTGCCGTTCCTCTTTGTTACTTTTATCATGCTCATTGTTTCTTAATTTTTGTTGTTTATATATTAGGAGCTTTTTTAGCCGTTTTTTTTCAAAGCTGAAAATTTTTATGTTTTTTATTGATCGATTTTTTATAAAAAGTCGATGTTGTTGAGCTTGTTCAGGTTGTTCTTGAATTTAGTATTGTTCAATATCTTCGTTATGTCGCTGAGATGGACGATGTAGATATTTTCGTATGAATCTATCCTGAACTCGCTTGTTTCGTAGAAGGTCTCTAGGACGACTCCGGTTATTATAGTCGTATGTCCCCAACCGTCTTCTTGACGGAACTCGAGCTCGGTGCCCTCATAGATGTTCCTGTTGGTTATCTCTTTGGAATTAGACGTCTTTCCTATATGGTCTTGAAGCTCGGATATTATCATGTTTCTCCATTTCCCATCCAGAAGCTTGAACATATTGAAAAGGTTGTCCGAGAAATATACGGCAAGCTCGTTGAAAAGCTCTACGTTGGTGAAGCTCTCGCTGTCTAGGTTCTTCTTTAGAAGGTTGAAGTATTCGTTGAAATCCACTCTGGAAGGCTTTCTCCTGTTGTTGAGGAAGTTTATCGAAGTATGGTCGCTCAGCACAGAGTATACCTTTTCCTTAACAAGCTTAGTCCTGACATAGGCCTCGTTGTCTATGGATTCGAAATAGTAGTTGGAAGACTTGTCCACTTCTATAGAATCTTTGTGATACATAGAGAATCCGTCAGGATCGTCTTCGTCCAAAGGATCTTCTTTCTTTCCTTTGAATATCGAGTCGTATTTAAGAGAGTGCTTTCCTTCTATCTTATGCTTGGAAAGGACTATATCGTCTTCTCTCTCTTCTGACTTAGGCTCTTCTTTCTCCATAAGATCAAGGTCGTCTTCGTCTATCTCTATCATTATATCGAGGTCGTCATCGTCGTCAGAACATATGGATATCTCCGAATCTTCAGACGAATCGTCATCTTCATCGGAAGAATCCTCGATAGCGTCTTCTTGCTGATCGATGATATCTTCTTCTAGATCTTCGTCATCGTCTCTTCTCTTTTTTGCCATAGATTTTAATATTTTTGTTTTATATAAAACAAAAATATCTTTGTTTTTTATTGATCCAGAAACTGGTCGTTTTCCAGAGTCAGGTATGTAGGATTTAGGTTCAGCTTTATCTGAGATTTGGAGAAGTCGCCGTCTCGCTGCTTGAGCAGCTTGAACCTGTATAGGTTCATCCTCTTCATCTCTTCTGTCCTTATGATGGCGAAGAAGGTGTCCGCGGTCTCCGCGATGGCCTTGGATTCCGGGACAGATTCAAGAGTGATGTCGGAAGCGTTCCACGCGTCTTTGGCCACCTGAACCCCTGTTATGACAGGGCATTTGTATTTAGCGCCTATCGCCCTAAGCCCTTCCGCGAGGTTCTTTCCTTTGGTGTAGAGATTGTCGGCCAAAGCGCCTTTGGCGGTGGCGACGAGAGTGATGTAGTCGACTATTATCATGTCGATTTTGATGTCTCTCTTCTCTTTCAGCTTCTGGATGTAGTTGTCGAAGTCCGCGACAGTGGCGGTCCCCGCCGCCCAGAACTTGGTGATTATCTTTCCGACCTTCTTCTCGAACAGGTCTCCGCCTCCAGCGGTCTTGGAAAGGTTCGCGATCTTCTTCTTTATCATCTCCGTGTCTTTGGAAAGCGTGTCGTAGTCGTTGATAGGAATCGAAAGCCTCATAGCACCCAGCCTCTTCATGACCTTTCTCTCGCTCATCTCGAGCGTTATATAGAGAACGTTGTGTCCCATGTTGGCAGACTTGACGGCGAAGTTCTGCATCCAGAGAGAATTGTGACTCAGGAATCCATTGGTGTAATACTGCTTGTTAGATCCCTCCGAAAGCTGAAGATCGTACATATGAGACTTCCTTCCATTTTTGGATATGTCCATAATCTGCTCAGGACCTTCTTGCGTCATCACGAAATCGCCAAGTTGTAAATCTTCACAGAATATCTCGGTCAGATCACACCTCCTGGCATAAAAGTCCATATTATCACAGCGGTATAGGATGTGCTTGTCCGCACATACCAGATTCCTTCCACCAGACGTCACAATCTCCCACTCGTCGTATTCGACTGTCTTCCCAACGCCCTCTATGTTTACCCATCCATTCGGTGTAAGAACTTCATACCCATTGACCTCATAGGCCTCTACAAACTTGTCGTAAAGTGGCTTTTCGTACTTGCCATCCAAAAGAGAATCTGCGTTTATATACTCTAATAACATATAATTAACTATTTATAAAATCTATGCATTTTTGAAGAACTTGTTTAGGATTTTTTCGGTATTCCGAATCCCAAACAACCAATAAATCATAACCATTCGATTTGGCAAGTTCCATTTTATTAGAGTCTTTCTCCCATATCTTACTTGCACAATATTTTTTAGTCTTGTGGTAGGGATGTGGTGTATCATCTGGTCCATATATTGATGGATTCGCGTGGTATTGATCACCATTATATTCGATCATCTTCATTCTCTTAGTATCAGTGAAATCATATAGATAAATATTAGAAGACCTCAATATGACCTCGAAATTTTTGGTATGGAAAAAAATGTTAATTCTATCATTTTCATTATATGTCATAAGCAAATCCCAAAAAAGTTCTTGACTTATTTTTGAATAGCCACCTTTTATGTTACCGTTACTAGATAACGAATTCTGCCATTTTATTTGTCTATCATTCCAAACATCCAATCCCTCTTCTTCACCAAACCTTTCAATGCAAATATCTTTAGAGAATGTGGTTTGTCTTTTGGACAGCATCTTGGTAGCATCATCTTCCGAATATCCCTTCTTTATGTAATATTCCAGTGTGGTCGGATTCTTACTGCGGTATTTGATAGGATCTGACTTGAATTTAGCGAAGGTCTTCCGGTGTATTTCCTTCATTACCTCCTCGGACTTCAGGATTGAGTCCTCCTCCGAAAACCCCTTCTCCATCCAGAATTCCTTGCAGTTCCTACTTCGTTTCTTGTCCCAGAGAGGATCGTTCTTTCTCAAGACGTCGTTAGTCTGCATCCTCTTCTCGAGTTGCCTACAGTTCTCGCTTTCGAAAATAGCCTCAGCCTCCTCGCGAGATACGAATTTCCTGTACATAATACCCTCGACCGAGTGCGAAACGTTGGACTTGCTGACGCAATCAGTTTTGGTGCAAAGATTTCTGTATCCCTTACCAACGGACATGAACAATCCCTCTGATCCACAGAAGAAACAAGATCTGTCCCTGTGGTCTACATACGTATCATAGTATAACTTATGATCCATCTTGAGTGTCTTAGTTATATAGACGGACAAACCCTTCGTCGAATCAAATACACGACTCGTTATAGGACAAATGAATGGTAGATTTATATCTTTGTATCGCTTCGCTGCGTTTATATTAGTGGCCATAAAATCATTTTCTTATATATATTAGATGTTCTTATGTCCGTTACGAACCTCGGTAAACATTTTTAGAACTTTAATATTATTCTCTTCAAATGTTCTTTTATTCCTTATAGTTATTTCACCATCACCAAAAAAACATTTACCTCCGTTTGTCTGAGCCATTATCACGTTGAGAGTAGAGATGTCCCAACCGCCGCCAAGCATGTGGTCTATCGTCTCGAAGCCGCACTTGACCTTGAACCTGGAAGAGTCCTGTATGTGGTGCTCAGGCTCGTCGAAGTCGGATCCCATGTCGTCGTCCTGCACGAAGTTCGTGGAAGACATCTCGTCTACTATTCCCCTTATGCGGTTGGCCGCCTCGACTGCCTTCTCGAAGTTGGAAACCGATTCCAGGTTCCTAGTCTCGTCTATGATGTCGACAGTGCCGGTCTTTAGCCGATTGGCAAGCACCCAGCCGTTGAAGTTAGGCTCGATGAAGTTCTTCTCGTCGTATTCCTTCAAGTCTACCTGCAGTATTGACTTTAGTATCTCTTTGGTTATCATGCCCTCTTTGTCTTCGAGAGCGACCATGTCGAGTATCTGCCTAGGAGTAGGTATTTTGGCATCGCCTTTGAGCATGTATTCCCTGATGACTCCGTATACGAACTGTATCTCGGAATTCCTGAAGAAATAAGGCCTTACGATGTCGAAATATTTCTTGTTTCCTAAAATGTAGTTGAAATATACTTTCTCTAATTGAGGCGTAGTCATTTGTGGATCTGAATTATTTTTAACATGTATTATATGGATCCACTGCCGATAGTTTGCGGGAAACTCAAGGTTCTTCCTTTATCATAGGAGTCTCGACATCAGAGTCGAAGTCTTTATAGTTGGCTATCTTCTGCATTATAGGAGTCTCTATATCATCAATCATATCGCTTTCGTCTTCAGAATCGCCAAATCTAGATATGAGCTTGGCGACGCCATGCTTGGCGACGATAGTTCCTATTCCCGCAGAAAAGGCAAGTAGGTTTTCAGGAAGTATCCTAGCCGCCGAAAATATATCAGGAAAGTTGTTTATTGTGCAGTCCAAAACGTTCATGACAGGAATCAGCATGCCTGTGTAGGCAAGCATGTCCACCATGCCGCCCGCCGCGCTCCCAAACGCGGATTTAACCGAATCCCATATTCTCTTTATAGAAGATCTAGAACCCTGCAGCCTTTCTTTGACCTCTCCTCTGAATATCTTCTTCCAGAAAAAATCGTACATAGACTTCATTATAGATACTGCCCTCTTCAATATAGGAGAGTCGCCTGTAGAAGAATTGGGAGATACGGTCTGATTGAGCTCTTGAAGAACCTTCACGTTTATGTCTTCGATGACAAGATCTCTTTCCGCTTTAGCAGCCGTATTCCTTTTCTTGCTCTTTCCATCGCCTATTATTATTATGGATACCGCAGCCAAAGTCAGAAGAACGACGCTTCTCCTGCTTATCTGGAAACCTTCCAGCCTCATTATGCTTTCTACTATAGGATAGAATCCAGCTATTCCGAATCCAAAAGTGGGTATAAGCCTAGAGTTAAGACCAAGATCGTCTTTTATCTTCTGGAACTCTGTCTTGTATTCCTCTATCTTCCCAGCACTTCCTTTGCCCTCGAATACGGACACAAACTGCGCGGCCGCGAATTCCTGTATGCTATCCTTCGCAAAATACTGATTGAATCTCTTTATGCTCGCCATAAAAGTATATATAAAGTGAGAATAATGAAAAAAAACGATTTTGCAAGTTAATATATAATAAAAAACAAATCTAAGAAGATGAAATTAAAGAACATAAAGGCGTTCGAGGAATTCCACTATGATGGTGGATTTGAAAGAACAGGCGAATTCTCCGAAAATGAAGACACCCAATTATTCGGAAAAGGCGAAGAAGAAAAAGAAGAAGATTTTGAAGTATTCTCTTCCGAAGATGAAGAAGAATGCGAGCCTTGCGTAGAAGACGAAACAGAAGACGAATTAGAACCTGAAGACTATGAGACAAAAGACTGGAACGATTCTCAAACTTTGGAAAATATGATGGGCTTCGACAGATTCGTAAACGAAGCGAAGAAGAAGTCAAAAGCAAAGCCAGACTTCTTAGACCTAGACAAAGACGGCGACAAGAAAGAGCCTATGAAGAAGGCGGCCAAAGAGGCTAAGGAAAAGGATTCCAAAAAAGACGACAAAAAGGATTCCAAAAAAGATTCCAAAAAAGATTCCAAAGAAGAAGATGTGATGCTGACTCCAGCACAGAGAAAGCTCCCACCAGCACTTAGAGCTAGAATTGCAAAAAGCCAAAGCAAGAAATAATGAAAAAAGCCACTCAAATTGAGTGGCTTTTTTTCATGCCTCGACCTTCACGTTTATTCTTTTGATGGCCTGCTGTATCCATTCTGGAAGATAGTGAGAGCTGTGCTTTATCACGTCTCCGAAACCACCGTCGAGTATTATAGTGTCCGCGTAGTCAGTGTTCGACCTGACAGGCCTTCCGCTCATCTGCACAAGGCCGCAGACCGTCTTCCACGAATACCAGTCCGGATTGTTCGACTGCCTCATCTTGTTCTTCTGGGAGGCCAGAGAAGGATAAGGAACCTTCGCGATGATCTGGAACCTGGCGCTGTCGTTGTCGAAAGAGACTCCGGTGTCCATAGAAGGAGAGACTATCACGGTAGGCTCGTCGCTTTCCATATGCAGCCTCAACATCTCGTCTTTGTTGGAAGAGTCGTGGAATATGAGCCTCTTGTCTTTGACCGAGCCTTTTATCCAGTTTGCCAGCTCGAAAGAGTTAGTATGTATTATTCCTTTTTTGTTCTTGTATTTGTCCAACAGCTTCTGTATGTATGGAACATATTTCTTGAAAGTGTCTTCTTTGCTTTTATACGACATCTTGCCTATAGGCATATAGTAGATGGGCCTGTTGTGTGCAGGGAAAGGCGATCCTATAGAATAGTATGCAGCTCGAGAAACGTCGAGGCCGTTTAGCGAGCAGAATAGATTCTTGTCCAATATAGTGCCCGACATCAAGAAGACCATGTCATAGTGGCTAAAGACGTATTTGTCGAGATAGTCGAATGCCCATATGGGCTCGAGCGAAAGCTCTTTCTGCTTGAGCTTCTCGTTGTATCCGCTTTCCAGCACCCAGTTGTTTGGATTCTCCTTATACTCTTTCAAGAAGACATCTATCTTGAGCTGTATCTGCTTCAAGTCGGAAACCATGTTCATAAGCTTGACGTCTTTATTCTTGACGTTCAATACTTTAGATATTTTAAGATCTCGCTTGTCTTCTTTCTGGTCACGAGGACCAACGACCATTCCTTTTTCCATGCCCTCTATCGTCTCTATTATCTCAGCGTTGAAATATCTTAGAAAATCGACATAGGAAGATATCGTAGATACAGACTTAAGCTTCTTCAGTATATCATACTCGTTGGAAAACTTGAACTTCTTGACGAAGGATTCGGTTATCTTTATGCTGACGAAGTCAGACATGACGTCGTCAAACTCGTGAGCCTCGTCGACGATCAACACCTTGGCATCTCTCGACTCCATTATCTTCTGGTTGTATATCGCGTAGAGTATATAGAGATAGAAGTTTGTAAGAGAGACTCCGCCGCTTATATATGAATCCCTCGCATTGGAATAAGGACATGACTCGCATGTAGTCTTATTTAGCCTATTGAACTCCGCGCCGGATGCGCAGGAACAGGAATAAGACTCGCATTCGTAGTTTTCCTTTCCTTTCAGATCGCATATGGAGTCATATGTCACTGAATACTGATCCTGAAGCAGCTTGCTGTTGGTGATGACATCGACGCGAGCGAACCTGCTGACGCTGGTCCTGTACCAGTCCGCAATCATCATGGCAAGGTGGCTTTTGCCGACTCCGACAGGAAGATTGAGAAGATAGAATTTGTTGAGCCTGTTCTTATCATATTCCGACTTTATAAAGTCAAGCGCTTCTTTCTGCTCTTTTCTTGGCTTGAATTTTGCCACGTCTTTCTTTAGCGACATCTAATAGTATATGTTTTTGTTTTTTTTATATCAAAAAATGAAAAAATAGTTTATAATGTTTCAAAAAACGAGGTTTTTTATATCCAGTGTTAATATATAACATAAAATTGTCACCTGTGCCATGAAAATCATCCTAGACTACGACGAGTTCAACATCTACACTACTCCCGCAGATGTCGAAAGCTACATCGAAAGCCTCATCGAACAAGGAATCGGAATCAAAGAAGAAATCTACGATAAGTGCATAAGCCACTTTGGGAAAGATTTCGAGAGCCTGATAGAAAGAGCCTTTTCGGAAGAAGAATAGAAAGAGCCATTCGGCTCTTTTTTTATAGCTCCGCTTCCAGCTTCTTTATCTCGTCCATCACCTGCTTGAGCTCTTCCTTCTTGTCCATCATCTTGCCTTTCGCCTTCTTCCTGTCCGCGTAGACGTCTTCGAGCATCCTCAGAGTAGGAGAAGACCTCTTTTCGAACACCGCACCGTTGACGCATAGAACATGCTTGTCGAGGTCTATCTCGCGCCCGTTCTCGCAGTGCGTCTTGCGTAGCGGGCACTCGACCTCGTTTCCGGCCTGGTCCTCGATGGTCCGGGAAGACGGAGTACGAAAGTCCTTCGATGTTGGAATAGTAGATCCTGTTCGGGGAATCGTCCAAAATCAAAAGAAGAGCAATGCACGTCCTTGACTACGACGAGTTCAACATCTACACCAACGAGGAGGATGTTATGGGCTACATTCAGAGTTTGATCGAGGAGGGCATAGAGCTGAAGAACGAGCTGTACGACAAATGTCTGGCACACTTCGGTCAAGACCTCATGGGAATGATAGGTTCCCTTCTCGACACTGAATGAGAAAGCCTCCCGATTGGGAGGCTTTCTGTTTTTTAGGCGAGCTCGGCATCGACTGACCTCTTGTCCCAGACGAACGGGAAGTCCGAACGCCTGAAAGTTAATTCAACACCATCCCTGGAAACAAGGAAGCTGCGTGACATCCTCTTCAACAGTGTGTAGTCCACCCCTTCCAGGGACAAAGTTTCGCCAATCTTGTACACGAACGAGTTCACCATCACCGAGGATTCATTGTCCTTGAATCTGAACACGAACTTCCTGGGCGACTTGACAACGCCACGACAGGTCTTACCTATCAAGGACTCGGACAGGCCGGTGACTTTCGATGCCACCTTTACAGACTCGTACTCGGCGACAAACTCCCCGCCCAACGTGTACTGAACCACAGCCTTGGAGTTTCTTTCACTGGAAAGCCTGGCGTGTTTCTCCTGGTCCAGACCCGCCTTCCTCCTCTCCGATATGATCCTCTTGGCATCCTCGCTGTGCGTCATCCCGAACATAGGATGGGATGAACCGATAAACCTTTCGGATTGTAGCCTCCTGACCTCTTCCGTATGAGTCTTCCCGTAAAAAGGATTCTTCTCGCCAGAGTTTATCTCACTGAGATACTTCCTCATTTCATCAGTGCACGGAACAGAAATTCCCTGCATTTTTTTGGTTTCGGAAATCTTTCGTTTGGTCTCTTCCGAATGTCGTGACTCAAGTCTCCCATCACCACCGGCAGTTTGGTTTACCAAAGGACCTTCTTTCATGTCTCTACGGCCGATTTTTTTGATGAGGATCTTTTCGTATTCAAGCGCTTCGAGATTTTCAAGATTCTCATATACGAATCTTGATATAATCTCCACACACCTATTCCTCATACTCTTTATCTTGTTGACCTTGAAACTACTTTCTCTATCATAGAGAGAATTTTTTATTCGATTCTCACAACCCTTTCCTATATAAAATGGTTCATAATCGAATACTACATCGTCATAGACATACTTTCCGGGCTTACTTGAATCCAGAAAGGCATAAACATAATAACTCTTTTCCATATCTCTATGTATAAAAAAGACTTCACTTCCCTATCCCAGTTCCGCCTCGAGCATTTTTATTTCATCAAGGACTACCTTAAGTTCCTCTTTTTTCTGCATCATTATGTTCTTATTCGTCTTCCGGTCTCTATAGACGTCCTCTATCATCTTAAGCGTAGGAGATAACCGTTTTTCGAAAACAACACCATTGATACACACAACGTGTTTTGAACGCTCTATTTCGACACCATTCTCGCAATACCCAGGGTTCTTTTTGTCCTGTATACCCACAAATGTCTCGGGTGCTATGAAGAATTGCAACATCGTTGTGGGATAAAGGCTCGCGAAATCGTAGGTGACGCACCACCTGTTCATCCCGACTATCGGATCCTTGACCCATCCGCCGGCCAGAGTGGCGTCCCCCTCGCCCCTGCCCTCCTTGAAGAGGACGATGTTGTCCAGGTCTCGAAACCGGTTCCTGAGGACTCCCTCGGTTATAGCCAGCGATGCCAGCGCGTTGTTCATCTGCGAGACGACGTCGACTATCTTTATACGAGAGAGCGAAGAAATCGCGTAGATTATCGATATGTAGTTCCTGGCCTCGTGTATCTTCTGAACCAGGACGCTATCCACGGCGTTGTAGTACATGAAGGTCTCGAAGTCGTCCTCGTAGAGCTTCTGCAGCGAGCCGTTGTACTTTATCTTGTCGACTCCTACCAGCTTGCTGGATACGAAGTCGAGAGAAGAGGACTCCTTCACCTTTATCGAGGTATCGCATATCTCGTAGAGCTGCATATAGTCGAATATCATCCTGTGCGCAGGAACCTCGAACTCCGTGCTCCATATCTTGTTGAGCTTCCTGAGCGGAGAAGACTCTGCCGGGTTTATCTTGTATTCCTTGCCGTTCATCCACTTCGATATCTTCCTGGAGCGGTTCACGAGGTACAGCCAGTCATAGTTGAGGAAGTTCCATCCCGTAAGCACGGGCATCTTGGGAACCATCTTGTGGAAGAAAGCGTAGAGCATGTCGAACTCGTCTTCGTACTTTACGTACTTGAACTTGTATTCGGTCCCGAACTTCTCGAAATATTTGTTCGTGTTGGCGATGATCCTATCCTGCATGTCGTTGGGCATGTCCTTCAAACCCAAAAGTATGATCTTGTCGTCGTATACTATGGATATAGAAAGAACCTGAGTCGCAGCTCCTTCCTTCAGCACGTTTCCGTCGAGGTCCTTCACGTCGGACGCCTCCGGGAATCCGTCTACTATCTCAGTCTCGATATCTATGAAGTATATCTTCGGCAAGTTGTATTCGAAAAGCTCTTCTCTTTCCTGTTCGGGAAGGGAGTCCAGGAACTCATAGGTCGCGTATCGGTCCGGATGCGTCACTTCCACCTGCTTGACATTCTTTCCATCCCATGATTTGTAGACAGGATGGCGCTGAGGATCTCCTTCATCGCAAGTTACGTATTTCATAGGATTGTCCCAGTCGTAGTATTTGAGCTTTATCTCGCCCGACTTGTCGACGTAGCTAGCGACAAGCTTTTTCGTGTTGCTGAGATACTGTGTCTCGATTAGCATAGCAGTATTGGTTTTTTTTTATATCTTTGCGAAACGGCATTGTTTGCCAAAAAAAGCCCGCTGACGCGGGCTTAAAAAAAAAAAAGAAATTCTAGAAGTCACAATCGTACCACTCGATAACGACTCCGTTTCGATCATTCACGAAGTGTATGTCATCTCTCCTGATGACGTTGTATTCGTAATGCCTTCCCAGCTTAAAGAGAGTTCTCATGAAGGGAATCTGATCGGATTCGTTGATAAACTTCTCCTCTACCATAAAGCAGAGTATTTTTCTATCGTCTTCCGGATCGAAGCTTATAAGCTCGTCGTCATGGTTTCTTTCCAGGCCGGTCTTGCCATATGCGAAGAATTGCGCCTTTATCTCTTCTCCAGAAGGAAGATGCCTCATAGATATTACGTCTCCAATCTCCACATTGGGATTTTCATCTTTCATATAGACTCTGGTCCAGAAATATATCTTTTCAGGAGTCACGTCGACCAGAACTTCGTCGCTCACTTCGTCGGACAATTCTGCAGTGTCGACGTCTTGTAGCTGCTCTCTCACGAAGTCGTATAGAGTCATTCCTTCGTTGAAGGATCCAAAAGTGTATTCTTTGCTGTCAGGCATTCTGCTTTGTTCTTTTTTTATACAGCAATCTCAAGCTTCTTGGAAAGCTTCGGTATGTCCGAAACTCCGATGACCTTGAAGTCGCCTTTCATTATAGAATAGAAGTCTCCTTTTGTTTCGAGCTCTATTCGAGGATTTTCTTCCAGAGGCCTGTTCGACATTATCTCGGCGAGCGCGTCCAGATGCCTGTCGTATACATGGAGGTTCTGTACCATGTGGCAGAACTTACCAAGCCTGAATCCGCATTCGTGCGCAACCATCATCTGAAGCGCCACGTATTGTATCTTGTTGATGTATCCGGCCATTATGTAGTCGTTGCTTCTCTGGTCCAGAGTCATGTCGAGGAAGTATTCTCCTCCCATCTTCCTGACCGACCACTTCGTCATGAACGCGCACGGATGCAGGCCTGGAGTCTCTTCCAGGTCGGCGTACTGGTACATGTCTATTATGTGCCTTCTCGAGAAAGGATCTTTCTTCAGCCCGTCGATAAGCTTGTCCACAAGGCCATATCTCTTTATGGTCGCGCCGTATCGCTGGCCGATAGTGCCGTCGCCGATGTCCCATTCGTCCCACCAGTCTATTCCCATCTCCCTGGCGTCGGCGAGGGAATTGCTCTGCTTCTGGTATATCCAGAGAACCTCGCTTATTCCGGTCTTGACTGCGGTGTTCCTGAGAGTAGTTATGGGAAACTCTCCGGCGGAGAGGTCGTATTCCTCGAAGACTCCTGTTATGAACTTGGTGTGAGCGGGCTCGCCGTCTTTCCAGCGAGGACGCGGATTCTCGTCCCAGGATCCTTCTCTTAGTATCTTCTTCAGGTTTTGTAGGTAGTACCAGTCTGCTTTTATCATCTGAGTATGCTGTTTATTTTGTGCTCTCTTATATATGAGGATATGAATTCGTCGAACTGCTGTCCCTCTATAAGGTAATCGTATCCTCTCGCGAACCCATGGCGCTGCCCGAATTTGGCGCATAGGTGATAGAAGTCTAGCATATCGCTATTCTCTCCGAAAAATTCCAGATCTGTGGACGTCATTACTCTGCTCGCTGGAATAGATTCTATGGCATCTCGATATTGAATGTTAAGGTCGATGTCGTCGACGAAGACAAGGTCTATCTTTCCCATAGAGCATTTCTCGGAAACGACCTCAATTGCCTTCTGGCATTCGTATTCCTTTCCGCCTGGGCGTATGCATCTGGATATCTCGTATCTCTTGTTCAAGAAAGCGGTGCTGTGGAAAGAGCTTGAATCTCCAAAGGCCTCAAAAGGCCTGACGTCAGGCCCGAGATAGGCTATCCTATAGCCGAAATTCTCCTTCATAGCATAGGCGAGCCTGTGCAGGAAAGTGGTCTTTCCATTTCCCATAGCCCCGAATATGATAATGTCTCTCTGTAGCATCGATCTGTTCTTTTTCAGATATTTGACATTTTTTTATAGGATTTTGATTTAAAAGAGTTATTTATCATTTCTATGAATCTCCAACCATTATACTCTTCTACTTCACCATATCTTAGCCTTTTTAGATGGTAGAATGTTATTTCATAATCAAGTGCCATTTTGCTCAACGCACCATTGTGTCTTATTTCTAAGCCATTATATTCAAAAATATATGTTATTGAATTATCATGTCTTTTCTGTGTAGATTGTCTTTGTTTATTCCTAAATTCTTCCGACTTTACTGCATTTTGAAATTTTTCAGATTTTCTCAATGAATCGGATAATTTTAACCTAGTTTCTGGACTTCTTTCTATACCGGCTATCGCATCTGAAATTTTTTTTCTATGTTCCTCGGATTTAGGTATACCAATAAGTGATTTTTTTATAGAATCCATATGTTCTTTTGTGTTTATCTTACCATACCTAGGATTTCTATGACCTTTATTTATCTCACGATAGTATTCTCTTCTCTCTTCACTTCTTTTATACTCGATTGATTTTTTCCACTTTATAGATTTTGACATTCCCTCTTTCACTCTGTCAGAAAGGCTCGTTTTTAAGAAATCCTTTGTGATATTACATAGATTACAAAGACCGATTTCATTGATAGTATTATACTCAAACTCATATGCTTCGATTTCATTATCTGTTTCAAAAATCTTATTATACTCGATTGAATCGCCATTGTCAATAATTTCGATTATTTTATCATATAATGCAGAGTTATTATTTGATTTAATTCCTCTTTTTGCACGATTCTCATGTATATACATTCTTTTCTTTGTTCCTTTTCCAACATAGAAAATACTATTTCTATAACTCAACGTGTTAGAACATTTCAATTATTTTATTATCAAATAATATCAAATTATATCAAATATTTCAATTTTGTTTAATAATCTATAAAAAGTCCACACTTACCAAAAAGTAATAATTAGTGTGTAATATATACACTATGTTATTATCTGAAATACATATAATTAATAAATCCAAGGAATTGGATGAAATTACCACAAAATGTAAAAACCTTTATAATAGGGCT